>Ga0136588_1000276_pt1 | contig 19411 bp, 19 predicted proteins | sample AntRauMFilla1564_FD_104782 | JGI IMG/M metagenome (GOLD analysis project Ga0136588, IMG submission 104782) | Saline lake microbial communities from Rauer Islands, Antarctica - Metagenome Filla 1 #564 | ecosystem: Environmental > Aquatic > Non-marine Saline and Alkaline > Saline | place... | reverse complement strand
TTTTTGTCAAGCACCATACGCAGGGTAGCTGCTGACGTCGAAACGATCCCAACGCAGAAGAGGCGACTTGACAAAACCCAAGCTAAGAAAAGTTGGCACCAACTGCCTGGCCAAAACGCAAAACAAAAATGTTGACAGCCTTTACTTGGAAGACCGTGCAAGGATGTCGTCGACCGTAGTGGGGGAAACGAGCACGTGCGTCATCAGAGGCAAAGTGCGCAGCACGCCGCCAACAAAGTGTTCGTCGAAAACCACACGCTTCGACCAGTGGTAGTTCATAGCAATTTCTCCGATGCTGCGCAGAAAGTCAATAAACAGCTGAGCGAGCGACAGTCCCCACTTTTCAAGACGGCTGGCAAACGATTGCGGCATCTTCTTCTTCATGTGGTCGTACAGCTGGGAGTCATACTTTCCGTACGGAGTGACTTTGCTCATCCCGAGAACTCCCCGAACGGACCGCAGAAGCACAATCTGCTTCACGATGTCGCAGTCGTACTCGGTGCAGCACCCCATGTCGAGGGTTTTGTTCACGATGGCCTCGAACATGGCCTTGATGGGCCGTTCGGAGTATTCGGTGTTGGGGGGCAGCCCGCTAACTACCCGCACCAGGCTCTCGAACATCGCGACAGCGACGGGCAGGCCCCGCGACACCGGCATAACGGACATGCGGTTCTTCTCACTGTTCAGGAAGCTTTCGAGGGTCTCGTAATTCTTAGCCTTGGAGTCGTCGCAAGGGTCGTAAGGCAGGTTTTCGGGAATATTGTCCCACTCGTCCTGCAGCATAGTCAGCCGGGAGAGCACGCCGAGCGTGAACGCGCCCTTGGCGACCCGCGAGACGGCGGCGGCGTCGGGCTGCAGGAGCACGATGGGCCGGCGCCCGCCGGCGTGCGGCGGCGCGCCGTCCAGGGCGAGGTCGGCGAATTCGAGCATCCCGGCGTCGGGGGAGCCGGGGGAGTCGGGGGCGTCGGGGGCGTCGGGGGCGTCGCGGGCGTCGCGGGCGTCGCGGGCGTCGCGGGCGTCGCGGGCGGCGGCGTGGGGGACGGCGCCGGGGTGCGCGGCGCGTGGAAACTCGTCCATACTGCAGGGGGATGGACGGCAGGCCGGCGTTCATTTTTGGGCCGCGGCGCGAATATTGAAGCCACGCGGGCCAGCATAACCGGCGGCATGCCATCATACGACGACGCAGACGACGACGCGGCCCCGCGCCGCGCGGCGCTTCCGCAGGCCCCGACGGAAAACCAGCAGCTGGACGCGGATGACCACTACGGCCCGATAGCCTCCCTGGAGGCGGCGGGCGGCGGCGCGGCCCACCTGACGGAGACGGACATGACGACCTACGTGAAGGCGGCGGTGGACGAGACGTCGCTGGTGGGCCCGACGATAGAGGGCTTCAACGAGCTGGTGCAGCGCGGCATACCTAAAATCGTGACGGAGCTATTCCGCATCGACATCTCGATGCGCAACGAGCTTCAGGGCGACACCCCCAACGCGGAGATAGACCACTACGGCATCCTGGTGGACTTCAAGGACGCGCACGTGGGCAAGCCGGTGAAGGCGGAGTACCCGTCGGGCCGCACCGAAAACTACTACCCGGCGCAGGCGCGCAACAGCGGCGTGAGCTACAGCGGCCCGTTCCGCATGTCTGCGCGCGTGCAGATAACGGCGCACTACAAGGACGGCCGCGCGGAGACGCGCGCGGCGGACATAGCGCCGTTCGAGGTGTCGCAGTTCCCGATAATGGTGGGCTCGGCACTGTGCCACACCAGCGGCCTGACGCGCGAGGCGCGCAAGCAGCTGCGCGAGGACCCGAAAGACCCGGGCGGCTACTTCGTGGTGAAGGGCGAGTGGTCGGTGGAGAACCTGGAGAACATCTGCTTCAACACGGGCCACATCCACCGCGGCATCGACAAGGAGCACGTGCGGTGCGAGTTCATCTCGCAGCCGGGCGGCGCCTTCGAGAACAGCTCGCAGATCATCGTGCGCTACCTGCTGAACGGCCAGATAACGGTGGAGATAAACACGGTGAAGTTCCAGAAGCTGCAGATCCCGTTCTACCTGATCTTCCGCATGTTCGGCATGTCCAACGACATGGACATACTGCGACAGGTGGTGGGCGACCTGGACAGCGACTCGCCGGTGGACCGCGCGATCATCGCGGCGGTGGACCGCGCGCTGCACCTGGCGCCGCCGATCTTCGCGGACCTGCGCGACGAGATGAACCGCCAGGTGATCCGCGAGAAGCTGGCGCTGCTGCTGGAGCGCCACGTGACGAACCGCAACAACTACCGCAACAACGAGGACGCGATCCGCTACCTGACGAACCAGCTGCAGGGCATCATGGACACGGCGTTCCTGCCGCACATAGGCCGCGAGGCGAGCTACCGCATCCGCAAGCTGCGCTACCTGGGCATGCTGCTGCGCGACATGATGCTGGTGCACCTCGACGTGATGCCCCCGGCGGACCGCGACAGCCTGCTGGTGAAGCGCATGCACGGCCCGGGCGTGTCCATCGCCAAGAGCTTCAAGGCGATGTTCAACCTGGCGGTGGTGTCGTCTATGGTGCAGGCGCTGAAGAGCGAGCTGCGCACGAAGGAGTTCGCGCAGCTGACGACGCGCCGCATCCAGGAGGCGAGCCGCACGATGGTGGCGGCCAGCAGCGAGCTGGACCGCCTGCTGGTGCAGTCGCTGACGTCGGGCAACAAGGTGATAGTGGTGCGCCGCCGCGCGCTGCTGAACCGCCTGGCGTCCAACGCGATCGAGCGCAAAAACCAGCTGAACCTGTACTCGTCGCTGCGGCGCATCACGGCCCACAACGCGTCGGCGGCGACCAAGGGCACCGAGCGCGCGGAGCGCATCCGCGCGGTGCACAACACGCTGCTGGGCATGGTGTGCCCGTACCACTCGGCGGACACCGGCGAGAAGGTCGGCATGGAGAAGCAGCTGGCGTGCACGGCGTCAATCGCGACGGCCGGCGACGCGCTGCCGCTGGTGGCGCGCCTGGCGGGCGACCCCGAGATGCTGCAGCTCGACGGCGTGACCAACGAGCAGATCAGCCGCGAGGGCCTGAGCCGCGTGTTCGTGAACGGCGACTGGGTGGGCTGCTGCCGCGAGCCCTGGAGCCTGGTGGCGCGCTACCGCGGCATGCGGCGCCGCGGCCAGGCGCTGGCGCCCACCACCACCGTCGCGTGGAACCTCGACGCCGGCCGCGTCGAGTTCTGGCTCGACGTGGGCCGCCTGGTGCGCCCGCTGCTCATCGTCGACAGCAACCGCGCCGCGTACGAGGCCGGGCGCCGCGCCGCCCACGAGCGCGCGCGCGCGGCGGCCGGCCGCCCGCCGCCCCGCGGCGCGTACCGCGAGGGTCCGGACAGCGAGTTCACGCACGGGGGGCGCATCTACAGCCTCGACTGCGCGCTCGCGGCGGTCGTGTCCAAGCCCGTGGAGCGCGTGCCGGTGTCTTCTTTGGTGGAGGGAGTCCAGCTGCCGGACGCCGCGCGCGCGGCGTCGGCGGACACGGCGGCGCCGGTGCTGGTGACAGACAGCGGCGGCCGGACGGTCGTGCTGGACGGCCTGCACCGCCTGGCCCGCGCGGCGCGGGAGGGCCTGGCCGACCTGCCGGCCCGCCGCATAACGGCGTCCGAGCTTCGGGCGTGCCAGACGGAAGACCCGGAGCAGCCGCAGTTCGTGCAGGACGTGCGCTACACGCCGGCCCACGCGGCGGCCATCCGCCGCGGCGAGCTGACGCTGGGGGACCTGCTGCGTGAGGGCGTGGTGGAGTACGTGTCCCCGGAGGAGATGGAGGAGTGCCTGCTGGCGGAGGACGTGTTCCAGCTGCACAAGAACCGCAACAACGCGCTGCGCAAGTACACGCACTGCGACGTGCCGCAGGCGCTGTGCGGCCTGGCGGCGCTGGTGTCGCCGTACGCGAACCACACGCAGCCGGCGCGCGTGACCTACGAGACGAACCAGGGCCGCTCGACGTGCGGCTGGTACTGCGGCTCGTGGCCGTTCCGCGCGGACCAGCTGCGCTTCCTGCAGTACTACAACCAGTACCCGCTGGTGAAGACGCTGGCGGCGGACCTGGTGACGCCGAGCGGCATGAACACCTGCGTGGCGTACAGCACGCTGGACGGCGACAACCAGGAGGACTCGGCTGCGGTGAAGCTGGGCTTCATCCAGCGCGGCGGCTTCGCGGGCGTGCTGTTCCGCCGCGAGACGGTGACGACGGAGCGCGGCGAGAGCTTCGGCACGCCTGACGCGACGACGACGCACGGCATGCGCGCGGGCGCGTCGTACGCCAAGCTGGTGGACGGCTTCGTGCGCCGCGGCACGCGCGTGACCAAGGGCGACGTGCTGGTGGGCCGCATGGCCAAAGAGGGCGCGGCGGGCTCCCGCGGCACGCGGCAGGGCCGCGGCGCGTCGGCGGCGGCGGCCTACGTGGACCGGTCGGTGGTGTACACCGACGACACGCCGGCGACGGTGGAGGACGTGTGGGAGACGCAGGGCCCCGACGACGTGCCCACGGTGGTGGTGAAGCTGCGGTACGACGAGATGCTCAACATCGGCGACAAGATGAGCAGCCGCGCGGGCAACAAGGGCATCGCCGCGGTGGTGCTGTGCGAGAGCGACATGCCGTACGACGACGGGGGCGTGGCGCCCGACATCGTGATCAACCCGCACTCGGTGCCCAGCCGCATGGTGATCGGCCAGAAGCTGGAGTCGTACACGGCGCTCATCTGCGCGCGCCGCGGCACCGTGGTCGACGGCACCGCGTTCCGCAAGGTGAACATCGAGCGGCTGGGCGCGCAGCTGCGCGCGCTGGGCCTGCGGCAGAGCGGCCACCGCCGCATGTACCACCCGTACACGGGCCTGCCGCTGGAGATGGCGCTGTTCGTGGCGCCCACGTACCAGCAGCGCCTGCAGAAGTTCGTCGACCTCAACCAGTACGCGGCGCCGTCGCGCGGCCCCACCGACGCGCTCACCGGGCAGCCGCTCGACGGCAAGCGCGCCAACGGCGGCCTGCGGTTCGGCGAGATGGAGAACTGGGTGCTGGCCGCGCAGGGCCTCACCAACCTCATGGACCGCAAGCTGCGCCACGACTCCGACGGGCGCACCGCCCACTACTGCCGCGGCTGCGGCCTGCCCGCCGACTACAACCGCGCGCAGGGCGTGTACTCGTGCGACGAGTGCGGCGAACGCGCAGACCTGGCCGCCGTGGCCAGCACGCAGGCCGCGCTGGTGTTCCACCACGAGCTGCGGTCCATGGGCATCGACGTGCGCATGAACTTCCGGCCGCGCACTTTCGACAAGTAGAGCGCCCGCGCCCCATTTTTGCGCCCACGCGGGCCGGGTCGGCCAGGCATTTAAACTCCGCAAGCCTCCGTTACCGCCGCCATGGGGCTGACCGACGACCACGAAGTGTGGGCGCGCCCGCCGTATATGCTGCTGTGGCATAGGAAGCCGGAATGGGTGCCTATCGCTAACATAACGACTGGTCACCTGGTGGCCACGCTGGACGGTGAAGGGAAGTTTTCGTGGCAGTATCCGACGGGCAGGTACGCCCACGAATGCCAAAACATACAGAACACGGTTGCGGTGTCGCTCAACGGGGTGTGCATGTTGAATGTCGTAGCGTCTGTAGGGCATTTACACCGGGTGGTTGGCAGCTCGGGCAAATTCATGGGACGTATGCACACCCCGCACAGCGAGTATATTTCTGCGCTGAGCTGCGAACCTGAACTGCTCGGCACGCCCGACCAGCCCGTCGACCTGGTTGCTCCGTGGTATGTCGTAGACTGCGGCGTTGTGGAGCACCTGCACCCCAAGAAAGTGTACAACATCGACATACACCAACGTAACTTCCTGACCAAGCTCGCTGGTACAGACATGGCACACTGGGCCTGTTCTTCCGACTGGCACGTAGTTGGCCCAACTTGTTGGTGGTGAACACACAGCGCCGCCGTATTTTTGGCGAGCGATGCGCGACATACGCGGCCTGTGTAAATTTTGAACGCCGCACTTACGCACAATTACCGTCGACATGGGTCTAACCGCCAACCACGAAGTGTGGGCGCGCCCGCCGTTCATGTGGCTGTGGCACCGGGAGCCGCGCTGGGTGCCCATCCCCATCGTGTCGACGTACCATTTAGTGGCAACGCTGGACGACGCCGGCGAGTTCTCGTGGGAGTATCCTTCGGGTGCGTATTCCCGAAAATTTGCTTCCGCCGTGAATGTGTACGCCTATCCTCTTTACGGAAAGCCCGTTCTGGTGGGAGAAACCACGACAGGGCATTTGTTCCGGACCGTCGATTTATACGGGCGGTTTGTGGGGCTAGAGGACGTAAAAAGCGTGTTGGTCAAGAAGGGGCGCATGTCGATGCTGGGATGCCGCCCTGAACTGCTAGGCGAGCCGGGCCGACCCAAAGTGGTCCCGTGGCGTTTCCACGAAAACATTGTCTTCTACACAAAGGACTCGCCAATAACCACGTACTTCTTATACCTTCCGAAGCGCTGTTTCCTGACTCAGCTAGCGGGCACAGACTGTGCGTTCTGGACGAAGTAACCGTGAAGTGTGGGCGCGTCCGCCGCCCGCGTTTTTGCGCCGGCGCGGCCATTTGCGCGCATGTATACGCAGGCAGCGACATGGGTTTGACCAGCGACCACGTAGTGTGGGCACGTCCGCCGGGTGTGCGGAAGCCCGAGTGGACGCCCATCGCAGACGTAACGACGAACCACCAGGTGGCCACACTGGACAACGGGGGCAACTTTTCGTGGGACTTTCCAACGGGCGTGCACTTTCGGGAACGCCACTTCATACACAGCACGGTGGCGGTGTCGCCCGGCGGGGCGCGCGTGCTGACGGCCGTAACGTCTGTGTGGCATTTGCACCGTATAGTCGACAGCTCCGGCAAATTTCAGGAACGTATGTACTTGCCGTACGGCGAGTGCATTTCGGTGCTGAGCTGCGACCCCGAACAGCTCGGCGCGCCTGGCCAGCCCGAAGACCTAGTGTCTCCGTGGTGTGTCGTCGAAGCCGGCGACGTGGTGAAGTGCGTGAACCCTAAGCCCATGTACTGCATCGAAGTGCGCAACCGCTCTTTCCTGACTAAGGTCGCGGGCATTGCGCACTGGGACTGACGTGCGCGAACCCGCCCGCCGCGTTTTTTTGGCGGCCTGATGGCGCTGTGGCGCCCGCAAATTAGTCATATCGGAGCGTGCGGCAACAGCGGACCGCCAATGGAAGGGGTGTCTACGATGCGGCACGAAGTTTGGACCCCGTCGGGCGACAGCGACAGCGGGGAGTGGCTAGCGCTGGTGGACGTAGTTCCCGGCGGCACGCGCGTGCTAGCGATGGACGGCAAGAGCGACCCGGGCTGGGTCAGGGTAACAGAAGTAGACCGCGGCTTCGAGGCGGTGGTGGAGATCGCGAGTGGAGTCTCGGAGCCGGCAGGCGCGCAGGCGGTGCTGCAGTGCACGCCGCGCACGCGCGTGCTCACGGCCGACGGCCCGGCGCGCGCAGAGGCGCACGTGTGCCTTTCCGAGCGGGAGCTGGTGCCGGTCAGCCAGCTGTCAGTGGAGAGGTGGGGCGCGTACGTGCTCATGCGTTTCTGCGGCGACGAAACTCCGGCGATGTCGGTGTGGGTGGGCGTGGGCCAAAAAGACTACGACAGCGACTAGGCTCCGCCGTCGTCGCTGTCGCATCCGCCGGCGGCGGCGCGCGCGGGAAAGTAGGGCGCGGGCCTCCACCGGCGCTTTTTGCCGTCGCGCGGGGCGGCGCGGGCGTCCCCGGCGGCGTCGCGGGCGGCGCGCTTGCCGGCGAGCGCGTCGTTTTCGATGCGCCCCAGGAAGTGCTCCTCGATGGCGGGGAAGGCGAGCCGCGGCGCGTCGAGCGCGTCGCCGAGCGCGCGGTACCGCGCGAGCAGCTTGCGGCTCTGCTCGCGCCCGTACTCGTGCGACAGCTTCCCCATGCGCCACAGCAGCTGTATGGTCCACACCTCGAGCAGCAGGAACCGTGCGGCGACGAACGCGGTGCCGTACTTGGCGCCGGCGACCTCGGGCGGCGAGCCGGCGGCGTCGAGCGCGGCGCCCTCGAGGAACGGCACGGCCTCGTAGGCGGCGAGGTTGAACACGTCGAGGACGGCGTCGCGCCCGCCGTCGCGCCCGCGGTAGTACACGGTGAGGCGCTGCAGCCGCGGGTCCACGACGAGCTGCGGGTCGTTGACGAGCACGTTTATGCTCGCGCCGGCGCGCGACGCGATGTCGGACAGCCGCGAGGCCTCCTCCTGGAACGAGAACACGGTGACGCAGGCGCGGCGCGGGGGGGCGGCGCGCCGCGCGGGGCCGGAGCGTTGCTGGGGGCCGGAGCGTTGCTGGGGGTCGGAGCGTTGCTGGGGGTCGGCGCGCCTCTGGGGGTCGGCGCGCCCGCGCCGCGCCTTCTTCTGCTGCCGGCCGCCGCGCACGCCTGCGAGGGCCCCGTCGGATACGACGACCCTCCCTTCGCGGGCGAGAAACTCGCGGTCGATGGCGTCGAGGAGGCGCGCGCGCGCGTCGGCGCCGTCAGCGCCGCCGTCGACGCGGGGGCCTCCCCCCTCAAACACGGCGAACTTGGCCCCGAGGTCTTCGAGCGCCCGCGCGCGCAGCACCCTTTCTATGCGGAGCAGGCCTTCCCACCCTTCGCCGAGCATCCCCCGTTCGGCGCGGGCGGGGTTGCACAGCGCGGCGTACACCTCCACCAGCTGCAGCTCGGGCCCCAGACACGGCACCTTCCCGTCGGCGAAGAGCGCGCCGCGCGTGTCGGGCTGCAGCATGTCGAACACGGACACGCCGCGGTGCACCGGCAGCCCGCGAAACTCGACGACGTCCCGCTGCTCGACCTGCACGCGCGCGTTGCGGCCGTCCGGGGACGGCCGGGCGACCGCGGCGGACAGGTCAACGAAGGCGCGCACGACCCCGCCGTCGGGGCCGGCGACTTCGACTTCGATACGCGAGGCGCACGCGTCCGGCGTCCCCGCGCGGCGTCCCATGCCGAAGAAGAGGTCGGCGAGCGCGCGCGCGTCTTTCATGGGGGACGGGCTGTAGGCGACGAGCCGGTAGGCGTCGAGGGGCGGGCGCGCGCGGGCGGCGGCGAAGGTGTCGCCGCCCAGCGTGGCGAGCGCGGCGCCCACGCCGCCGACGACTCCGCCGCGCTCCCCGACGAACGACTCGGCGGCCGCGAGCAGCGGGCGGAACCGCTCGCGGTCGGCGCGTCCGCGGCCTTCGGCGGCGGCGGCGGCCAGCGCAGCGGGATCGACGCGCGCGAGTCCGGAGAACATGGCGGTATGGTGTGCGCAAAAATATACAGAAGGCTACTCCGCGACTACTTTGAGCAGCGTGTCCAGCTTTTCGAAATCCTGCCGCATGGACGCGCGCAGCACGCCGAGCATCCACTTCAGGTAGCGAACCTTGCCCCACCTCTCGACGGTGGGCTCCAGCAGCCGGTTCACGTGCGGGCGCAGGCACTGCAGTTCGCGCGAGACTCCCTCTAAGGTGTCCAGCGCCTCGCCGGGCGCGGCGTCGACCGCCAGGTACACGAGCACATACGCGCGGCGGTACACGTCGGAGTCGAGCAGCGCGAGCGTCTTCGCGTGGGCGGTCACGAGCCGCGCGCATCCCGGCTGCGCCGCCATCCACGCGGAGAAGCCGGCCGAGAAGCACCGCCTGAACAGCGAAGAGTCGCCGCATGCCGCAAATTCGGACGCGACGCTGTCTGCCTGAGCCAGCTCGCGGCGCGCCAGCCCCCGCTGCCACTCCGCGTAGGCCGGGTGGTCCGGGCAGCAGAACAGGCCGCGCGCGCGCGCGTTTCGCTCCAGGTTTTCCGCAGCAGACGCGTCCGCGAGGCTCTGCGTAAGTTCGCGCGTCGTTGCCAAGATGCCGATGCCGCCGTTCAGCCCCTCGGGGCACAGCATTCCGTTGAGCACCTCGGTAACAAACCCGAGGAGGTTGCGCGCCGCGCGGTGCCCGTGTGCTGCGCTTCTTCGGTCTTCCGCGTGGTACTCGCCGACCGAAATACATATGCGGGGGCCGGGACTATATACACCGTTGTTAGTGAGCGCTTGGAATCCCGGGGGTTTGTGCGGAAACTCGGCAGGTATGTCCATCAGGAAGAGGTATTCTCCGCCACGGTATGGGTAGCTAAGGCCGGCGATCATCACGTAGCACGACGTCATGTTTGTTTCGTCGGGCACGATCATTATGTTTTCGTGCTTAGACTCCATAGCTTTCCTGACGTGCGCCTGTATAACTTTACTAAGCCTGGGATCCATGTTAGGTGGTTTGTATTAGGGTCGCCGATGTACGGTTTCCACGCGTTCAATTTCGTGTGTTTATACGCCCGCAAAAACAGTGCCGCGCGGCGCTCCTATTTGGCGTCGGCGGGCGGCGCTCCTATTTGGCGTCGGCGGGCGGCGCGTCTGCAGCGGCGGGCGGCGCGTCTGCAGCGGCGGGCGGCGCGTCTGCAGCGGCGGGCGGCGCGTCTGCATCGGCGGGCGGCGCGTCTGCAGCGGCGGGCGGCGCGTCTGCATCGGCGGGCGGCGCGCCATTCTTGGCTGCCGCGTCGGAGGCAGCGAGCTTGCTGGTGGCCCTGGCCATAGAGCTGTGAAACTTGGAGAACTCCTGGGCCTCTTTAAGGTCCTGGCGGTACAGTACAGGGTTAAACATCTGCAGGACGCGGTTCTGCGCTTCGATGGTCTGGCGCTGGCTAGCGCACAGCTCGACCATCTCGTCGGTGACGCGCACGACGTTGGACCGCATGCCGGCAAGCTCGTTGAGGTGTTTTTCCAAGAACCTGGTGACTCCGTGCAGCGTCTCGGCGTTCTTCTCGAGCAGGCTGCGCGTCTTGTGCATGACTCCACGAAGCACGGGGTCCACGCAGGCGGCGTCGGAGATAGGGGACTCGAAATGCGGGGGCATAGCGCGTCCGTCCATGAGCACGGTGAGGTGCCGCCCGACGATTTCGACTTCGTCGGCGGCCACGTTTTGGTCGGTGCCGACGCCCTTGAGGCCCTTGATGATGTCGGACAGCTTACCGAGAACCTTAAACATGTCCCCCCGAACCGCGGACTCGGACCGCATTTCGCTGGTCTTGTTCATCTGGTTGCGGTATTCGTCGCGCGCGTAATGCATGTGCGCGACAAGCCCGGCGTCTTCGAGCGACGCGGCGACCTCCTCCCGGTTCACGTCCTTGCCGGTATCGGCAAGGTTGGCGAGCGTGGCCATCTCTGGGTTTTCGGGCTTGGGGAGGTTTGCGGGATTTTTGCCGGTGGTGGCCTCGAAAGACTTGCGGGCTTCGTCCAGGAGCCTGCGACGGTTTTCTTCGAAGATTTTGCGTTTGAGCATGAAGAAGTCGGCGCCGATTTTGTCTTCATCGGCGGGCGCGTCCGACGCGGCTGGGGGGGCGCCTGGGGGCGGGCGCGCCGCGGCTGGGGGCGCGTCCGGGGGGGCGCGCGACACTGCGGCGGGCACGCCCAGCATCCCTTCGGGCCCGTCGGCCACGGACGTGAGGTCGGGCCGGAACGGGGAGTGTGTGTCTTCGGAGGCGTCCATCTGAAAATGTGCGCGGCGGTATATGGGCGTCCACTCGGGGTCTAAATTGATAACGCGCTGTGCGGTCTACAAACTTGCGAAGATGTCGGATCAGCCGCTCATGGAACTCAAGTGTTGCTACGTAAACCAGGAGAATGAGACGTCTTTCTACGATGTGGCCAAAATACTGGAAAGCCCCTCGCAGAGGTTCGAAGCGATGTCGGAAAAGTTGTCCGACCTGTGGCTCTGTCTAGAGACCCTCGACGTTCTAGAGTTGGGTCGTGACAAGACGTACACGTGCGGAGCAATTACGGGCATATCGCGGCAACTAAAAGGCAACCTGCCTGCGTGGCGCGCGATGAGCAAGCTTGCCCACCTACTGATGCAGGTCCGCGAAATGAGCCCGGGGCTCGCATACTGCATAGTTCTGAGCGGCCAGGATATGTATAACATCGCAGCCGCAAAAGAATTCGAGGGCGTGGAGAAGCAGTTCGTGAGCTTCACTCGCGTCGTGGCCGCCCTCGCGTCAGCGTCGCTCGTACCGTAGCTACTGCCACACGACAGCGAACGGGGGGTGTGCACAGATCGTGAGTTCTTTGAACGTCACGGGTGCGCTCGGTCCAGGCTCCGTACCACCGGGGGCGGCAGTTTTTTGTTCGCGGGGCGCGTGCGTCTCGGCGCGAACGACGTCCGCTTTGGGGGCGCGGACGGGGGCGGGCGCGATGACGGGCGCGATGACGGGGGCGGGCGCGACGGTGGGGGCGGGCGCGTCGGTGGGGGCGGGCGCGTCGGCGGGAGCGGGCTTCGCAACAGAGGCCCACGACCTAATTTTGGGGGCGCCTTCGGCTGCGGGAGGGCCGACGTCGCGAAGCTTTTTCATGATTTCGGCGCTGTTGATGGGGCGCATCGCGGCGCCCTCTCCCCGTTTGGCTCCAGCTTTAGCGGACCGGCGGGAGCGTGGCCTCTTAACCACGTACCGCACGGCGTCTATGTCGTACTCCAGGACCCACTGCTTGTGGATCCCGAGGTACCTGGCGATGTTTTCGGGACAGGTCCACATGGAGAACGCGGTGCGGCGCATAGACTTAAGGAATCCTAGAATTTCGGGGGTGTACGAGTCGAGCATGCGGATGGCGCCGAACACGGCGCGTTCGGCGTCGCTGGACGGGAGGGTGGCGTTCAGCGTGTCGGTGAACTCGGCGACGCCAGCGGCGTCCCCTTTGACGAACGGCAGCTCGCGGATGGCGCGCTCGGCGTTGTGCAGCGCCTTGTATATTTCGCCGACCTGCTGCATTTCGGGCGTGCGACGCCGGGACGACAGGCTGGCGGGGGACGACATGGCCGAGGATGAAGCGTAGCCGTGCTGTTCAATTTCTGCGGGCGGGCAAAAACGCCGCGCCATCAGGGCAGGCACGCGCGGCACACGGCTCTGTACTTGTCTTCGCCGCCTATGTTGACGAAGTCACTAGAGTGGGGCGTCCCGTTATTACCGGGGGCGGGGCCCGCGGGGCACAGCACGGAGAACGGCGCGTTGCGTTCGCGGCACACCATGCACACGGCGTGCAGCATAGACACGCGCTCGCACACAGGATACAGTTCGGACACGGCGGGAAACGGCGTGCGGGCGTACGTGCCGTTGAGGGCGGCGACGATGACGTGCACTCCGCGCGAGGCCAGGGCGTCGCACCCGGCCGCCAGGTCTTCGAAGAACTGCCCCTCGTCTACGCCCACGACGTCGTACCCGGCGAGCCGGTCGGCGGCGTCGACCAGCGACGACACGGAAACGATCGGAGCTTCGTCGTGCCGGAACCCCCTGCACCCGTCGGGGACGACAGCGGACCCCCCTCCGGCGGAGTGGTGCGTGTGCAAGTCGCCCCCGGCCCACCGGGAGTCGCGGTCGGGCCTGACGACGCAGCACCGGCGCCGGGCGGCGAGCGCGACCCGCACCCGCCGTACGAGCTCTGTGGTTTTGCCCGAGAACATGGGCCCGATGATGAGGGACACGCTGCCCGGGCTCCCGGGGGCGTGGGCGTCGACCGGCATGAACCCGTCCATGGCCGTATAAGGGCGCAAAAAGGCGCTTCAAAGGGGCGAGGTTCTCGCCCGCGGCGGCGGGCAGCTTACTTCTTGGGCGCGGACTTCTTCTTGGAGGACTTCTTCTTGGTGGTCTTCTTCGTAGTAGTAGTAGTCTTGCATGTAGTCTTATTGGTGGTGGTCTTCTTCTTGGAGGAAGACTTGGACTTGCGGTAGGCGATCGCGGACTTGAGCTGGTCCTTGGTCTTGGCCTTGCCGTCGTGGCTCAAGGGGATGCCCAAGGCCTTGGCCTTCTTCTTGAGGTCGTCGATGCTCGTTTTCGGAGCGGAGGACTTAGTGATCTTGGTGACGGTCTTCTTAGTAGAGGAAGTTCTCGACTTGGCCGACTTGGGGCGGCCGCTGGTGACGGGCATGTCTGCGGGGAGGTGTGTGCGGGCGGGTGTCGTAGAGTGTGCGGCGTGTGTGGTTCGCGGGGGGGTATCTGGGCGGCCAAAAAAGTCGGCGCGTAAACCGCGGGGCGGCGCGGCCTAGAACGCGGTGGGCAGGCTGTTGAGAATGTCGTCGAGGCTGGAGTCTCCGGCGGGGAACTCCCCGTCGTCTCCCTCGTCCCCGGCGGCGTACGCGGACCCGGCAGCGCCCTCGGTGGCGAGCGGCGCCTGCGCGGCGTTGGCCGAGTGTTCGTCCTTCCACGAGCCGAACTCGATCTTGTACTTCTTCTTCATGTCCTCGTTGAAGGTGCGCCAGATACCCTTGGCGATGGCGGAGTACCAGTCTATGGAGCCCTCGGCCTTGTTGGAGGTGGCCTCGATCTCGTGGAGCCGCTCCAGGGTGAGCCCGACGGTCTCGGGGTGTGCGTAGATGTGGTCGCGAAACTCGGCGCTGGTAATAAGCATGTAGCGGAAATAGTTCATGCAGTTTTTGACCTTGCTGGGGTCGGCGGTGGCGGCGCCGGAGCTTCCGCCTGTGCGTCCGCCGGTGGCGGGCGGGCGGCGGGCGCTGACCTGCGGCGTGGACTGCCGCATGAGCGTGAGCTGCGACAGCATCTGGTTGTTGGACGTCTGCAGGACGGCCACGGCCTGGATGAGGGCAGTTAACTGCGGCGCGATTTTTTCGGCGATGCGCGTAGCGAGCGCGTCGGTTTTGTCGGCGGGGGCGGCGGCCATGTCGGAGGTGTGCGGATGTGGCGGGGGCGTGCGGTCGGATGTGTCGAGCGGGGAGGAAGTAATTGGTGCGCATACGGCGTTCAAATTTGGCACGGCGCGGGGGGCGGCCCGGCGCCAGCGCGGGGTTCAATTGGCTGCGGCATGATTTGGCCGCGGGTATAGCAGCCCCCATGCAGACGCGCGATACCCGAATAGACATGGCCCGCGGGAGCAGCGCCCCGAGCCGGTGGAGCCGCGCGCGCGCGCTCCTGCGCGGGTCTGGGGCCCTCGACCGCCACCCCCGCGCGGCCGCGGCGTTCTACACCGCGTTCGCGTCCGACGCGCGCGTGTACACGCGCTGCGGGTGCACGCAGGTGCAGGAGCTGGCCCGCGGCTCCGAGCCCGTCGAGCTGTGGACCGGATACCAGTGGGCGAAAGTGCGCTTCTGGGAATGCGAGCGCGCCCACACCAGCTACTGCGTGTACTCCAGCGGAGGCGCGCGCGTTGTGTGCGGCCACAAACAAACCATGGGCGTGCTGTCCGACGAAGGGGCTTTGGTGCTGAAGGACGCCGCGTCCATGAGTACGGGCGACAAGCTGCTGCCGTTCTCGCCCCCGTCGTACAGCGGCGACGCGCGTGCCCCGATATCAGCCAAAACCGCCGAGAAGCTCGGCGCCGGTTTCGGGCTCAGCATTAATACGCGGTGCGCCGGCAAGCCGCTAGACGCCGGCGTGTTCGGCAACAGCCTGGACGTCGCTGCCGCATTTCTGTACGGGTGGTCGGAGGAGCAGCGCGGACATATCATGGGGCACCGCGACGTGCTTTCCGGCCTCGTTTCCGAGCTCGCCGCGGTCGGCGTGACCCGCACCGTCGTAATCCCGGCGCACGGGAAATACTACGAGCTGTTCATAAAGGGGACGCCGGAGCTTTTAGCCGCGGGTGGCCACAAACTGAAAGACAAGCAGTTTATGATGTGGTCGGTGAAAACGTCCCGCGCCGATGTGGTGTGGCAGGACGGCAGGCAGCGCATGTACCGGTGCAAAATCTTGGGAGAAAGCGACGACACGCCGCACACGCTGCTCGTGGACGGCATCGTGGTGGTCGCCCCCGCCGAATGCGACAAGCACGACCCCGGGAGCCTGCCGCCGACGCCTACAGCGGTGCACCAGCAAATGCGCACGCAATTCCAGCTCTCGCCGATCGTCGAATATTGCGTGCGGGCCCGCGGTGTAGACGAGTCCGTGCCGATTCACGAAATGTCACACTCTGTTACTGTGGACGGGTTTTCAGTATCGGTATAGCACTCGTTCCCATTTTTGCTGGACAAGGTGCGGTTCGGTTCCGCCCGCACAGCCCAAAAATGCAGAAGGGCGCTAGTTGTCGCCGTGCCCCCCAGCCGAGGCGCTGCCCCGACCCGAAGCCCGACCCGAGGCGCTGCCCCGACCCGAGGCGCTGCCCCGACCCGAAGCCCGACCCGAGGCGCTGCCCCGACCCGAGGCGCTGCCCCGACCTCTAGCAGATGCGTAGCCCCCAGCCGAAGCCCGACCTCTAGCAGATGCGTAGCCCCGACCCGATGCGCGTGCGCCGGTCCCGGCTGCAGGAGTATAGCCGGACGACATCCTGTAGTTTGGCTTGAGCACCCGTATAGGGTTGTTGTCTAGCCACCGCGACACCAGGTCGCGGCGGGGGTTAAAATCTCTCGGCAGCGGCTCTGTCCTGCGTGCGGAGAGAGACTGCATATCTCTGCAGTGCGCGTCCATGATTTTTAGCCCGCCGGTTTGCTCCCTAGACAGCGCGACCCGTGCATGGTCTAGCGCGTCGAGGAACGCAGACGACAGCGAGCCGCGGCCGTAGTTGGCCAGCGGCGTCAGGTAGTCGAAAGGCGACCCGGTGCCGGGGAGCCTGTCTATGATGAGGTCGGACCCTCCACGGTCTCCCAAAAACTCCCTGCCGACGAGATACACTTCGGAGTTGGCCTTCCGCGACGTGAGCGGCTTGCGAATCTCGAACTGCCTAAACCTTTCGGCGAGGCACGCGACCAGGGACTGCGCGAGCGCCGTGCGCAGGGTGTACATTTTCACGACCATGGTCCCCCCGGGCGCGAGCGTGATCAGCGCGGCTGCGGCCTGCCCGAGATGCAGCGGGAGGTTCAGCTCTTCCTGCCGGAGGTACATGCTTTCGGGCACGTGTATTCCGCCGTCGCTGGTGTACAGGTCCACGCCAGTTATGAACCGGGAGCAGACGCGCATCGCGATGGTGCGCACATTCTTGCCGCTGGTCATATCTCCGTCCGCGTACGTGTATGGTCCGACGCTGGCCCCCAAGTACGGGTCGTTCTGCCCGTCCATAACCCACAGTATGCGGTGGCGCGCCATGATCCCGAGGGAGTCTCCCAGCTGCGTGCCGTCGTCGCTGGGATACAACGAAGACGCGCACCACTCCCATCGTGTCGGCACGTCCCCAGCGCGGAACTTGTGGTTGAGGGCGCACAGAAACGCCCCGGGCATCTCCGCGTTGCAGAACACCCTGTACGGGGCGTCTACGTGCACCTGCCGTTCGCACAGGCGAAGGTCGCAAGCGAGTTCGTACATTTTTAGCCAGGCATTGGTCACCCCCTCCCCCCCGAGGTTGCGGGAGATGTGGTGCTTCAGGCCGGAGTACGGGTCAGACAGCTTTGTGGCGCGGGCGCACACATCTGCGCCGTAGGCGTCGAGCGCGATCTTGCAGCAGTCGAGCTCCGCCGCGGCGGCATCGGCGGCGTCCGCGGCGGCTGAGTCGGCGGCTGAGTCGGCGGCTGAGTCGGAGGCGCGCGGCGGCGCGCGCACCCCTGCGTGTGCGGGCAGTCGGAACATGGCGCGGCAGCGTCGCGAAAGAATACAAGCATACATAGAGGTTCAAATTGCTCGATGGGTGTGCTGTCGAGCGGATATTCGGTGGGGGCGCTGTTCGTGGTGTTCGCCCTGCTCATGGTGATAATAGTCGCCACAGACACGTTCGTGAACGACGACATGCACTTCCGCAGCCGCTTCTGGATGCTGTTTACGACCACGGCGATAGCCGGGGTGTGCGCGAGCGTGCTCATGGAACAGCTCAACGTGCGGATTCTGGTGGACGAGTCCGCGTAATTTAGAGCGCCGCGCGCCCTATCATTTGCGCAGCGCAGCCCGCACACGGACGCATGGAAGCAGACGAGCAGAAGCTGGCCCAGCGCCACCTGCTGGAGGAAGCCATACGCGACCGCTACAGCGAGGGGAACAATGGGGAGGAGCTAACCGACGAGGAGCTGGCCCGCGTGGCAGACCTAGTGGAGGAGCAAATTAACGACACGAAAGGGGCTGCGCACGTGCTGGCTGAGGAGATGAAAGACGGGGAGGGCGCCATGCAGATGCGTCAGCTGAACCTGGCCATAGGCCTGCAGGCGGGCATGGCGATGCTGGAGGGCGTCATCCGCGCCGCCCCGGGCATGAGCGACGAGCGCAAAAACCGCCTCGTCGCGCGGATCGACCCCCCCGAGGGCATCCGCAAAGACCACTACGGCGCGGCGACCGTCGAGTTTCCGGCAGGCAGGGGCAGCGGGCCCGAAGCCGCGCGCCCCCGCAAAATATACCTGCGGTGCGCCGGGGTGCAGCCCGACCACGACTTCGCGGCCGAGCTCGCGAAAATACGCGCGCTGGTGGCTACGGAGGAGGAGGGACTCCGCATCGAGCACCAGCTGGAGGCGCTGCTGCTGCAGGCGCGGCAGGCGTACATTGCGCTGGTGGACCTCAACCCGCTCGTCGTAGCCAAGGTGGCGAAAAAATACGAGATGGCGGGGGTGACGTTCGACTTCAGGAGGTTTTGCTTCGACGGCGCGAACAAAACCCTGTACTTCCGCACGCCTGCGGCCCTCACGCCCCCCGGAAACACGCCCAAAAAGATGGGCCCGTGCGCCGGACTTGTGGTGGAGCACGCGTAGGGCGCCCCCATTATTTTGCGGGGGCGCTTTCGTACGCGGCGAGCGCTTCTTCGAGCAGAAACGTCACGCGCCGGTACACAGTTTCGGCCTCGCTATTGCCTAGGACGCGAATGTCGTCCAGGACGTTTTTGGTGCGCTTGCCGTCGTTGACCATCTCCGCGACCTCGCGCATGAGGTGGTTCGTGATTTTTGGGAGCCGGAGCTCTGCCAGATCTGTGAGACGTCTGCGGTACGAACTGTCGACACGTGCGCGGGTGACGACGCCCGCCACAGTGTCCCACGCGGCGTTCCCCAGGAAACTCAGCATAAATATCGTCAGGAGCATGTAAATCTCGGTCGCGTCGATTTCGCCCGCGACCTCGAGAACATGTTCTGCGAACTCGAACATGCTGCGTGGAATAGGTGCGCCGCCAAACGTTCAATTTTGGGCGGCCGCAAAAACACACGCGCGCTACGATCCGTATACGGCCGCAGAGGTGCCCAGCATTACCACAACATATGCCCCAAACACGTACAGGGCCGCGACCAACGCGTTTGCAGAGCGCCGCGGTATGGCGTCCTCATGTTCTGTTTCGTCGCAGCCGCCGTCGCTGGCGTCGTCGCCTTCGCCGCCGCTTTCGTCGCCGCTTTCGCAGCTTTCGTCGCTTTCTCCTTCTTCGGATTCAACCTCCCCTTCGACGGCATCTCCATCGCCGCCGTCTTCTTCTTCGTCTTCTTCTTCTTC
>Ga0136588_1000274_pt1 | contig 19460 bp, 17 predicted proteins | sample AntRauMFilla1564_FD_104782 | JGI IMG/M metagenome (GOLD analysis project Ga0136588, IMG submission 104782) | Saline lake microbial communities from Rauer Islands, Antarctica - Metagenome Filla 1 #564 | ecosystem: Environmental > Aquatic > Non-marine Saline and Alkaline > Saline | place... | reverse complement strand
CAGCAAAACAACGACAGCAAACTAATTGGCTTTATTAACGGGTCTTTATTAGATGCAGAAATTACGCAAAGCACAAACGCCAACCTAGTGGGTAATACACCAGGATTCGCGCCCGATTATGTGCTGCGAGCGGGCTTTATTTATAGCCAAGACAAGCTAAACGTTGCCTTAACCGCGACGCTGGTAGACGAGCAATTTTGGCAAGATTCAAATCAGCCGCGAGGAGCAGGTAACGGTCAAATAAATGCTATCATTGATGCCTATCAGGTAGTCGACTTAAGCGCTGATTATGACATTAATCAGTCGTGGTCAGTGCAAGCCGGTATTAATAATTTGCTTGATGAAGATTATTACAGCCGCGTCAGAAACGACGGCATTGAGCCGGCGGCTGAGCGCACCTTGTACCTTGGGTTTAAATTTCAGCTTTAGGCTAGTTGACGAATTTTGTAGTCACCCTCAACTAAATGCGTAAATACAAGCTGTCTTTGTAAACAAAGGCAGCTTTACGTTTAGTTTAAGCATATTCAAGTAATCCGAGCAACAAGCACCATCAAGATTTAGAGCAACATGCGCAATTAGCTAAAGGCTCAACCGTAATGTTTGTCCAAGTACAAGTCATTGCGTCAAAGAATTGCAAAGTATTTACCGGAGTAGTGCCATATTGGGTGAGTATTTTTATCGCTTCCAATGCCTGCATTGCCCCCACAATACCCACCAAAGGCGAGATAACTCCGGCTTCTGTACAGCTTAAACTTTGCTCACCAAAAAAATGACTTATACAGGCATAGCATGCACTTTTACGCTGCGGGATAACGCAAAATACTTGCCCTTCCATGCGAATAGCGGCGCCCGACACCAGCGGTGTTTTTTGCGCGTAGCAATGCTTGTTAAGCTCGTTTCTAGTGGCTAGGTTGTCACTGCAATCAAGTACTATATCGTGCTGCTGTATGGCCTGACAAAGTTCATCGGGACCTAGCCTATGATCAATCGGCAGCACCTCAACAAAGTGGTTAATATTACGCAAAGTCTGCGCGGCTGAATCTACTTTTTTATCACCTATGCTACTTTCAAAGTGAAGCACCTGACGCTGTAAATTAGTACTTTCAACAATATCATCATCAACAATAGTAATCTTACCTATACCGCCTGCCACCAAGTACTGCGAGGCCGCGCAGCCTAATCCGCCAACCCCAATAAGCAATACACTGCTATTGATCAGTAACTCTTGTTTGTCCAAATCAAAGCCCGACAGCATAATTTGGCGGCTATAGCGCATAGCCTGTGCTGTAGTAATTGTTTTCATTTATATTTTCCAGTGGACATTTATGTGTGAGCAATAATAAGACAGCCCTTATGGTTAAAGTATACAGCGTATAAGTGTATTGTGAATGGCAAGTCTTTTGACGATGATGTATTCTTTAAAACATACGCAATGACGATTAGACCAATGTCATAATAATGGAGAACTAGATGAAAAAGTTTTTAATAGCAGTGGTAGTCATTGCAGTATTGCTAGGTGGCGGCGCATGGTATTTGCTAAGCGGTGCAGGAGATTTTATTCGTGCTCAAATTGAAGAGCAAGGTAGCCAGTTTTTAGGCACGCGCGTTTCTGTTTTTTCCGTAGACGTAGCCTATTCACAAGGGCGCATGACAATTACAGACGTAGACGTAGAAAATCCAGCTGGGTTTAGTCAGTCTAACGCCTTTAGTTTTGAGTCAATTACACTTGAATTAGGGGAGGTATTAGGCGAACCCTACACGGTTAAAACGCTTATTGTGAACGCGCCAGAAGTACTATATGAAGTAGATGCAAAAGGCCAAGGCAACCTAATAGTATTAAAGAATAACCTGATGGCTAACTTGCCCAAAAACAACGAGCCTGTTGACCCTAACAAAAAGGCTGCTAACCCCCTTGTTATTGTTGAAAACGTGACGGTCAGCAAGGTGCGCCTTAAGCTTGATTTTGAAAAGCTGTCCACAGGGGAGTTAAACATTGAGAAAAAGGTGTATGAAATTACCTTGCCCACGTTCAATGCGGGTTCAATTGGGAAGCCAAACGGTATACCAGCAGACCAAGTAGGCGCGGCCATTGTAAACGCATTGCTCGACAACATAATTGCTCAAGCTAAAGCCGAGGCTAAAAATCGCTTAAAAGAAGAGGCAGAAAGAAAGCTCAAAGAAAAGGTGGATGAAGAAAAACAGAAGTTGCTAGACAAAGCAGGTGATAAACTGAAGGGCTTATTTGGTGAGTAAAGCACAGCCCATACCCAATAGCTTGAGTCATATTGATGAAAGCGGCAAAGCGAATATGGTCGACGTTTCAAATAAAGAGATTACGCAGCGTATCGCGCGTGCTGAAGGATATATAAGTATGCTGCCAACGGTCATTGAGCAAATACAGCAAAACCAAATTGCTAAAGGTGATGTGTTTAGCGTGGCCCGTATTGCCGGTATTCAAGCAAGTAAAAACTGCGCTAATTTAATTCCGCTGTGCCACCCTTTAATGCTGACTAAAATACAGATTGATTTTGAAATTGATGAAGAGCAAAATCAAATTCGTATTCTGTGCATGTGCAAATTAAACGGTAACACAGGGGTTGAAATGGAAGCATTAACGGGCGTGTCGGTGGCGGCCCTAACTTTGTTTGATATGTGTAAGGCTGCTGATCCCAGTATGACAATTCATTCTATTCGCGTACTTGAAAAAACGGGCGGTAAGACGGGGCACTGGCAAAGGACGTGAGTAAGCGCGACTATGCCACGCCCTTTGTCGCCTCTCTTAATTGCGGTTACTCACGTACTCATCGTAACTGCCTTGGAAGTAGTTTAACTTTTTATCTTTAATTTCAATAATAGAGCTGGCCAAAGTAGACACAAACTCACGGTCATGGCTAACAAAAATAAGCGTACCATCGAAGTTTTTAAGGGCAGTGTTAAGCGCTTCAATTGCTTCCATATCCATGTGATTTGTTGGTTCGTCCATTACAATGACATTAATCTCTTGCATCATAAGTTTGCCAAACAGTAGGCGATTCTTTTCGCCTCCTGAACAAACCTTTACGTCTTTTTCAATGTCGTCGGCGCTAAACAACAATCTTCCCAATATAGCGCGTACGGCTAGGTCGTCGTGCTTAGGTGTGCGCCATCTTGACATCCAATCAAATACCGTCGCAGAGCGCTCAAAGTCGCTGCTAACGTCTTGAGCCAAATAGCCAATAGAAGCATTTTCAGACCATTTTACGATGCCTTTGTTGGCTTCAAGCTCTTTTACTAAGCAGCGTAAAAAGGTTGTTTTACCCGCACCGTTTTCGCCTATTACAGCAAGCTTTGCGCCAGCTTCAAGTAAAATATCTGTACCTGTAAATAAAGTTTCGCCGTTAAAGCCATGCGATACGTCATGAAGTTCAAGCGCTAAGCGGTGCAGTTTTTTATGTTGCTTGTAGGTAATGTAAGGAGTTTGTCGACTTGACGCTACGACCTCGTCTAGCTGAATTTTATCCATGCGTTTGGCCCGCGAAGTCGCCTGTTTTGCTTTTGACGCATTTGCTGAGAAGCGTGCTACGAAGCTTTTTAGCTCAGTAATTTCTGCGGATTTTTTGGCATTTTCAGTATGCAGTTGTTCTTGAACTAGGCTGGCTGATGCCATATAAGACTCGTAGTTGCCGACATAAATGCGCAGTTCGCCATAGTCAATGTCAGCCATATGCGTGCACACCGCGTTTAAGAAATGACGATCGTGCGAGACAATAATCATAGTGCACTTACGCTGGTTTAAAACGTCTTCTAGCCACTTTATGGTAAATATGTCGAGGTTGTTGGTCGGCTCGTCTAGTAGTAAAATTTCTGGATTTGAAAATAAAGCTTGAGCAATTAGCACGCGTAGTTTTACCCCTGGTGCAACTGCCGACATCAAACCGAAGTGATATGACTCGCTAATGCCTGCTTCTAGTAAGAGCTCTATGGCGCGCGATTCTGCGGTATAGCCGTCCATTTCTGCAAATTCAGATTCTAAATCGGCTACTCTCATGCCATCTTCTTCAGACATTTCAGGCAGTGAGTAAATACGATCTCTTTCTTTTTTGACTTCCCACAGCGCGGCGTCGCCCATGATTACCGCATCGACTACCGAGAATTCTTCAAAGGCAAATTGGTTTTGATTCAAGGTGCCAATACGCTCGCCTGGCATTACTGATACATTACCTGAGGATGGTGTTAGCTCACCGCTGAGAATTTTCATGAAGGTTGATTTGCCACAGCCGTTAGCGCCAATTAAACCGTAACGATTGCCGTTACCGAATTTAGCCGAAATATTTTCAAACAATGGCTTAGCGCCAAATTGCATAGTGATGTTAGCGGTAGTGATCAAACTGGTATTTCCTTTGACGATATAAAATGCATGGGTACTGATAAAAATGACAGGCAGGCATATAGTTTGTGCAAAAATTGCGCGCGCACTATACCCTAAAAGCCATATTCATTAAACCTATGATTGGTTGATACTTAACAAATTTCTAATTTGAACGGATTTAGCGAGTAAAACCGTCCTTTTGTAACGTTTTGTTAACCTCAATGTGCTAAAACATTCTACGGACTGCTGAAAAAATGCGAAGTTTTTGAAAATCATGTTACCGGCTAAGATGTTTACGGCAACATTAATTAACGCACCAATTTAGTATTTTAATAGCATTCGTTATTTCACTTTCTTTTTGTAGCTTATAGACTCACACAGTCGTTAAGCAATTTATTTAATACAGCGCAGCTAATATATTTATGATGGAAGAGAAAAAAGGCCGTTTGCACAAAGCTTACTACCGTAATGGTGAAAATCATCGCGCGGGTGCCGACGTTAGTTTCGGCGATATTGTAAAAGTATTTGGCTTTAGAGGTGTTGAGGTTGGACGCTGGGTAAGCAAAGAAGAGCAGCAGTTAGCGGCTAACCTATTTTTTGACGCGCTGTGTGACTTAATGGATATTTTGTCAGTACCAGAGCAAGTTATATCGTTGAACGCCACGTTAGCGATTAATTTTGGTATAGGCGGCCGTAAAGGCGCTTATGCCCATTATAATGGGGCAAGCCGAACCCTAGCGTTGGCCAAGAACGCGGGTGGAGGCGCGCTCGCGCATGAGTGGTTTCATGCCTATGACCATTACATTTGCACTCGCCAGTTCCATACTACCAACCCGAGACTTTACGCCAGTGAAGTATGGCTTAACAACATGGCCCAACTTAAACCACATCCGCTCAACCAAGAATTAGCAAGCGCCTTTGAAAGTATGTTCTTAAAGCTTGATAAGACCGGCCCGAGTGAACTCATGCAGCAAAGTATTTTGACCGACAAATCATACAATATGTTTTACTATGCAAGGCCGCAAGAGGTCGCTGCAAGAGCCTTTGAGAGAATGATACAAGAACATAGGCTTAAAAATAGCTTTTTAGTCGCTGGCACTATGCAAAGTAAAGAAGCACGAGTTGGGCTGTATCCGCATTCTGATAGTCTATACAAAATTCAGTACCATTTGTACGGCTACTTTGCAGGTTTAGCACGTAGTTTAAAACGCTAAGCCTGCCCAGTTTAACAAACCAAGGGGGTGGCGTTCAAACATTACTCTGCTGCTGGCTTCACAAACTTCAGTGTCATTCTATCTGACTCACCAATTTCTCGGAATTTATCGTCTTTCTCAGCAATAGGTCTGCTGGCTTGCAGTGCCCACACGCCGTTTTCCCAATCGGCTGGGTCTTTTGCGTTGGCATTTATTTCGCTGGTGGCGGCTAGCTCAAAGCCTGCGTTCTTGACTAAGTCTACAATATAGCTTTGTTTTACATATCCACGCATACTTGTTACTGGGTCGTGCTCTAAGTCTTCAGGTCCGCGGTGCTGAACAATACCTAGAACGCCGCCTGGCTTTAGACTCGCCAATACTTCTGCTAATAAACCGTTTACATCGCCGCGGCCAATTTGGCCGTGCATGCCACGGAATATAAGCACGGTATCAACGCTGTTAGGCGAGGCAAACGGGACTGTTTGTCCAATGAAGCGAGCCGTCGCATTGTCACCAAACATGTCGCTGTCGTGATCGATAAATGTTTCGCGCCACTGCATAGAACCGTCATAGCGCTCGCCGGGGGCTGGGCTGCCATTTAATGCGATGTATTTGCCGTCTTGCGCGGTAAGTGGCGCTAGTATGCGGGTATACCAGCCGCTTGACGGACCAAGCTCCGCCACTGTCATATTTGGCTGTACGCCAAAAAAGTCTAGGGTAGCGACGGGGTTGCGATACTGGTCTCGTTCCATGTCTCTTGGTGTACGAAACTCATTACCACTAACCGCTTTTTCAATAGCGGCTTTAGCCGACATCATACTACTGTGAGCTTCGTCTTTTTTATGGTCATCAGCTTGAACAGCAGCTGCGGTGAGCAAGAAAAGTGCGCTGGTTGCGCCTAATATTAGAGGCTTTATCATATCGGGTTAGATCCTTGGCTGGTGTAGCTTACTAAGCTAAGCTACTTTAATGTTTAAGATATAGTCTTATTCATACATATTCCAGTCAATTTTGGATGTTTTGATACTGCTTGTATATTTGCTATTTCTCGAATTAAAGCGCACGGGCTAAGCTTTTACCAAGACAAAAAAATGCAATTGATTCTACACATAAGTCTGTTAGAGACTGGGCGCTGTATTCTTTGAAATGCGCATATCTACATGCATTATGCCATCTTCTAAATAGTGCTTTGAAACCTCTGTAAACCCAAACGCTCGATACAGGCGACTCAAATGGCTTTGGGCGCCAATAGTTATATCGCATTTTGGCCACAGTAAAAAAGTGCGATCCACACACTCTTGAATAAATTTGCGACCTAAGCCTGAGCCGCGCATAGATTGGACGAGTAGAATTCGGCCTATGCTAGGTGTGTTGAAGCTGAGCCCTTGCGGTAATAAGCGAGCATAAGCAATAAGCTTTTCATGCTCATACAGCATAAGGTGATGCACATCATCTTGAATATCTTTATAATCAATATCTTGGTAAATGCAGGTTTGCTCAAGCACAAAGGTTTCGCTGCGTAAATGCAGTATTTCATAAAGCTGTAGGCAAGTGAGTTCATTAAAGGGTAAACAAAGGTAATTCATTGAAAATACTCATATTGAGCTTGTAAACAGGCAAGTTACATAAAGTAAACGATTGCCTTAGAACAGTGAAGTAAATAATTCGCTGACCAAGCGTTAAGGCAGCAAGCTTAGCAAAAATCATACAAGGTTTTACGCTACAAATAACAAAAATGATATATGATTACAACAACGTAGTTTGTTTATACAACAATGAGAAGCAGTATGCCAAAAGCCAGTGAAATTAAGAAAAATGCCGCGATAGAATATAACGGTAAAGTCTACTTTGTAAAAGATATTGCCAAACTGACCCCAAGTGGCAGAGCAGGGGCTAGTTTATATAGAATGCGCCTGTACGAAGTTGCCACCGGCGCTAAGGCCGATGAAAGCTTCAAAGCCGATGAAATGATAAAAACTGCAGAATTCAGTAAAAAGAAAGTGATGTTTTCATATGTAGACGGCAACGAATATGTGTTTATGGACAACGAAGACTACACCCCATACTCACTTGACAAAGAAGTCATTAGCGACGAACTGATGTTTATTACCGAAGAAACGATTGGCTTGCAGGTGTTAATAGTTGACGAAAAACCCGTGGGTCTTGAATTACCGACCTCGGTAGATTTAGTCATTACTCAAACCGATCCTTCTATAAAAGGTGCTTCTGCCAGCGCACGTACCAAGCCTGCCGTATTGTCTACCGGCTTAACGGTGCAGGTGCCTGAGTACATTTCAAGGGGTGAAAAAATTAAAGTGAATACGGCAGAAGGTAAGTATACTAGCAGAGCCTGATACGCGAACTTATAAGCCTATACTTGGTCGTAATTGGGTAGTTTTGACAGTGCGAAGTGATAAACTCTCCGTAGGCAGACACTTAGGACGATTAGTACAATGATTACGCATAATGACATAAGCGACTTAACGGTAGCAGCTCATGCAATTAAAAAGTTGCTCGACATAAAGTTTACCCGAGCAAAAGAACGCCACGCGGCAGCAATGGGCTACGCGTCTTCAAATCATTTGTTAGCGAAGTTAAAAGAAGGCCCAATTCAGCAAGAGTTTGATGTGTATATAGACGTTTTAAAAACACAGGCTTTAGCAAAACATCAAATTAAGATAGACGATGACTTAGTTGAGCGCTTACGCTTTGAACTAGTGGAACAGCCTTGAGGCACTGCTAAAATTCACTAATCTTGTGCCCTAAGGCTTGGCAAATTCCGTCTGCTATAAAACTTGTTTGATGACATTTAGCATTTTTATGCTCATCGTTAAACGCTATTTCGGCCGTTAAATTTACACCTATAAAAGAGCTACTAATGTTAAAAGTATCTACTACCAAAACCCGTGTTTACGCTGTTAGCGCGGCAATTTTATTTGTTTTTATGCTGGCTGGCGCAGTGTATATAAATCCGCAAGGTACACAAACAAATAAGTACAATGTTGAAAACACCTTAGGGCTTAGTTTAGATGTTTTAAGCGCTAAGGTAGATGCGCGAGTGGCACAAATGAAGCTTATTTCTAAAGGCCTTGCGAATGACAAGCACATTCACGCATGGGTAAACGATGGTTTTGATGCTAGCCAGGAGTCGGTCTTGGTGGATAAGCTAGGTTTTTATGTTGAAGAATATGGCCTTACCAGCGCTTCATTTGCGGATAAAAATTCACATAAATATTGGAATCACGAAGGTTTTTTAAGGGTTCTTACGCCTGAAACAGACACGTGGTATTTTGCTTACCTAGCAAGTGCTAAGCAAGATTTGGTAAGTGTTTATTATGATCAAAATAAAAAGCGAGTTGACCTTTACGTTAATTATCAACAAACAGATGGGAATGGGCTGTCGGGCATAGCCACGTCTTTCAACGGTGTGCTTAACATGCTAAATGACTCAGTTTTTGCGCAGCATGGCACTGTGTTCTTGGTGGATAGTGCAGGCATTATTCAGGTGCAAAGCGGCAGTTCGGGCGAGAAAAAGTACGATCAAGTTGGCCAAGACGACGCCAGCGGTCCGCAAAATTTGCAGTTATTGCTTGGCGAAAATAACGCTAAGTTAATGCTAAAGGCACAAGGTGAGCAGGGCGCGCAGTTCACAAGCAGTCTATCAGATGAAAACATGCTTATAGGCAGCAGCTATATTCCTAGCATGGCTTGGTTCATGGTGGCGCAGGTGCCTAAAGACGCGCTTGCCAAATCGTTGAGTGCGCCACTGACTAAACATGATGAATAAATGCCAGATTACTTACCACATTTATAATAGTTTTATTTTACACAACAAAAAAGGATAGTTGATTTGGCCGTTCATTGGTTCCCCGGGCACATGCACAAAGCCCTCACAGAAATGAAAGAAGCCTTACCAAAGGTTGACGTGTTAATTGAAGTGCTTGACGCGCGCATTCCTTATTCAAGCGAAAATCCTGAGATAGCCAAAATAAGAGGCGACAAACCCTGCATTAAAATCTTCAATAAATCTGATTTAGCCGACCCTGACTCTACCGCCGCATGGCAGGCGCATTTAGAAGACGATCGCGCGGTTAAAACCTTTACCACGTCTATTGACAACATCGCCAAAACTAAACAAATATTAGAGCTTATACGAAAAACATGTGCGCAAAAAGATGCCTCAGTTAAAACCATTAACGCGATGATTATAGGTATTCCAAACGTCGGTAAATCTACCCTAATTAATATACTGGCAGAACGGGTGATAGCCAAAACCGGCAACGAACCTGCGGTTACAAAAAGCCAGCAAAGAATAAATTTAGGTAATGGCATAGTATTGCTCGATACACCAGGCGTGTTGTGGCCAAAGTTAGAAAACCCCAACACGGGTTATCGACTCGCTATTTCAGGTGCGGTCAAAGACACTGCCCTTGAATACGATGACATTGGTTTTTATGCCGCCGACTATTTACTTAAAGCCTATCCGCAGCTATTAAAAGAGCGCTATAAAATTGATGATCTACCCGCAACCGAGCTTGAGTTTTTAGAACTTGCCGCGGCTAAAAGAGGCGCATTAATGGCCGGTGGCAGGGTTAACCTACATAAAATTTGTGAACTGCTTATCGGTGAATATAGATCAGGTAAGTTGGGTCGAATTACCCTTGAAACCCACGAGATGATTGCAAAAGAAGAAGTAGAAATGGGCAAAGCTGCCGAAAAGAAAGCTGCCGAAAAAGCCAGCCGCAAACAGAAGTTTAAAGACGGGTCACTTACCCCCGACAAAAGAGATAGAAAAGAAATACGCACGGGTAAACGTGAAATGCAAAAAGAATCAAAAACAAAGCGATAAGTTATTTACCGCTGTCTTCTAAAACAAAAATTAAGTGCTATAACGTAAGCCCACAAAAAAGACCCCGACCTTTGTGGGAATGACCGAGGGCGAATTAACTTTGGTATTTACTTACAACGGCACTTACATATCTAACCCTACTACCTTCCTTTCTCAAGCTTGGCTGGCAACAAGCGCTTGCTCAATATCAGCAATAATATCGTCTATATGCTCAATACCCACCGATATTCTTACCATATCTTCAGAGACGCCAGCAACCGCCAACTCCTGAGGGCTTAATTGTCTGTGAGTGGTGCTAGCTGGATGGCAGGCTAGAGACTTTGCATCACCAATGTTTACCAAGCGCAAAATTAGGTCAAGTGCATCAATAAACTTTGAACCGCCCTCAACACCGCCTTTTATACCAAAGCTAATAATACCGGCTGCTTTACCCCCGCATATGCGCTGGCAAGTGTCGTAGTATTTACTTGAAGGCAAGGCTGCATAATTGACCCAGCTTACCGCGCTGTGAGCGCTTAAATATTTGGCTACGGCTTCTGCATTTTCGCAGTGTCTTTCCATACGTAATGACAAGGTTTCAAGGCCCTGCATAATTTGAAACGCGCTTTGTGGGGCTAAGGCCGCGCCAGTATTACGAAGAGGTACTACGCGGCAGCGGCCAATATAGGCGGCTGGTCCGAGTGCTTCGGTATATACAACCCCATGATATGACGGATCGGGTGTGGTCATCATTTGGAATCGTTCAGAATGAGCGGCCCAATCAAATTTGCCTGAATCGACAATGATGCCGCCAATGGTGGTGCCGTGGCCACCAATGTATTTGGTTAGTGAGTGGATTACAATATCGGCGCCATGATCAAATGCTCGGCATAAAATAGGCGTGGCTACGGTGTTGTCGACTATTAAGGGGACACCTGCCGCATGTGCAATGTCGGCCCAACGTTCTATGTCAACGACGTTACCGGCTGGGTTGCCAATTGACTCGCAAAAAAGAGCACGTGTGTTTTCGTCAATTAAAGAGGCTATCTTGTCAAAGTCTTCACCCGGCGCAAAGCGGGCTTCTATGCCTTGACGCGGGAATGTGTGCGCAAACAGGTTATAAGTGCCGCCATAAAGTTGGCTCGAACTAACAATATTTGAACCTACTTCGGCAATAGCTTCTATGGCATAGCGAATAGCGGCCATGCCAGAGCCAACGGCGAGTGCGCCAATACCGCCTTCAAGCTCAGCAACGCGCTGCTCAAGCACCGCGTTGGTTGGGTTCATTATACGGCTGTAAATATTACCAGGAACCACTAAGTTGAACAGATCTGCGCCATGCTGCGTGTTGTCGAAGGTAAACGAGGTAGTTTGATAAATAGGGGTAGTGGCTGCGTTGGTCGTTGGGTCGCTTTTAAAGCCGGCATGTAGGGCAATTGTTTCTGGTTTCATCTATTTCTCCGTTGTCATTGAGGCGTTTATTAGTGCTAGCGCTTAATAAGCCTAAAGATTCGTATTGTGTTAGTTTCAGGATTATTTCAAGGGTAAAGATTATTAAAAACTAAAGTGAATCTAAGCGTTTCACAAAAGTAGTCAATGATTAATTCGGTCTATAATATAAAGGAATGTAATTTATTATGCTAATTACTCCTAGGTGTCATTCTTCTTTTCTTGGCCACTTAAGATTAACGCTAGCTCGTCTAAACTTTTGCTCTTTGTTTCTGATACAAGTTTTATGACAAAGCTAAGGCCTATCAGCGGAAATACACCATAAATAGCAAAGGTTATCGATGCGCCGAAATTGGGTAGTTCCCAAGGAAATGTTTATAGCCTATTGTTTACGCAGAACTGTAATATCAAAGTGTGCATGTGTGCTCGTTAATTCCTCGAGCAGCTTTTGCTTTTTATCACGTGAAATAGTCCAGTAAAAAGGTGTCATCATAAGCAAATTTTGCCGCTGCTGGGCGTCTGCTAGTATAAGCTCAAATTTAAGTGTTTGTTGTGAAACAAGGGTGAAGCCTTCAATATTATCAGTCTCGGGGATATGTTTTTGTGGACTGTCGTAAACCATATTCTTTAATTCAAATAAATGTTCGCTGGCGGGGTTTACGTTTATCCACATGCCTTCAGTTTTTAGTATGCGGTGAATTTCATCGGGTTTTGATGGCGCGAATATTTGGATAACAGCGTGTTGACTGTCATCAAGTACAGGTAAGTTGAATGAGTTTGCGACTGCAAAATCAAAAATATCCGGAGAACCTATTTGCGCTTGTTTCGCCGCTTTTTGCACAGCAGGTTTCGCGATATCGATGCCGCAAAAAGAGTATGTTCGGCCTGCGTTATCAAAAGTATTCGCGAGCAAATAATCAGCAATACTGCTTAGGTAATAGCCTTCACCGCAGCCTGCGTCAAATACCGACAGGTGGTTTTGCGTATGTGCGCTTTTTGAAAATATACTAAGTAGGTACTCGCTTACATGCTGTGCCAACGGCAAATAGTGGTCTTGCGATAAAAAAGCGCGCCTAGCGAGCACCATTTCTTTGCTATCACCGGGTGCTTTGCTTTTCTTATGTTGAGGCTGCAATAAATTAACGTAGCCTTCTTTTGCAATGTCAAAGCGGTGCTGATTGTCACATTGCCACAGCCTTGCTGTAATTGTTGAGTTGAGCCTTAAGGGCAATTCACAAACAGGACAACGCCAGCATGAAGGTGCTTTATTTTCCATATATTAGGAAGCGCCTATAGCTAAATGTAAAAGCGAAATTTTAAACAATACCAAAACGCGGGCTACCACATCAAATCATCAGGCACGACATAGTCAGCGTAAGGATCGTCTTCAACTGGAATCTCTTCTTCCGGAATTTTGTTTTCTAATATCGTTTGTTCGTCGCGCTGGGCAATTTTATTTGCCACAATACTAGGAATGACCGCATAGCTTGTTTCATTTACGCCTTCATATTTTGCTATCGCTAGAATGCCGGCTATCAGTTGTTTGCGAGTTGCTTCATTTACATACACATAGCGAATTAGCGTGCCGTCGGTGAAGTTGTATTTTATGTCAGCACGTTTTAAGTCAAGCTTGTTCATTTCAATAAGCTGTTTAACCTGTGCTTTAAGCTCTTTGGACACTATTTGTTCTTTTTTAAGTTCGTTAAGCTGTTGTGTACGTTCTTGCTGGACCTGTTTTGTGACGGCAACGCCTGCCTTTACTTCTTTGGCTAAGTCGCGTGATTTTTTGGACCCTTTCTTCGCCTTCTTGAGTTTCTTTTCGTTTACCAAACCGGCTTTTAGTAGTTGTTCCTGTAAAGATAATTTCGCCATTTCCTACCCAGTGAAGTTCATTGAATTTGGCTGATGAGTTTACCTCTTGGCGGGAATCAAATAAAGGTTTGTGTGACGCTGTGTCTTATAAAATAGCAAGTGGGTACTGATTTGACCAATTCGTTCATCGTCTATAGGTTTTAAGCCATAATCTATTGCGTTGGCGTCAAATACATCAAGGGCGTCTTGTTCATAAGCCGTGGCCAAGAAAATACCTTATGATAGAAAATGATGAATTTCACCTGTGGATAGGGCCAACTTCCACAGTATCTGACTTTGTTAGCTTTAGGCTCGTAAGCTAGTAAAGTAAAGCGTAGCGCTTATTATACTTTAATGCGCCAATAAACTGCTTAGTTCTTGACCTAAATGACGTACTAAACTAAGCTACGCGAAAATATGCATGGGCGATTTTTTGGCGTTTACGCCCTGCTACACATCATACAAAACTGCGCTTGGTATTACATTAATACTGCACTCACTACTGCTTATTCCACCCACGTTATTAAGGTTTTTGTTGAATGGATTTATTTGAATTTATTCGTATTCGCCGCTTTATTGTTAAGCTTGGTAAAATGTTACATAAGTACGGTACACCTGCGTTTAGACTTGAAGCACATTTAGCCGAAGTGGCTGCTCATTTGAATGTGAACGCCAGTTTCATTTCAACGCCTACCTCGCTTACCTTCGTTATTTGGAGTGACAAACATGAAGAAGAATACAACCATTCAGCGCGCATGCAGCCGGGTGAGCTCGACTTAGGTTCACTAGCGCGCACCGATGAATTGGTTAGCTCATTGATTGCAGGTGAACGTACTTTAGCAGAGGCCGACGAGCGGCTTAGCGAAATAGAGGCTAAAGTTAAGTATTTTCATCCGCTGGGTATGATGTGTGCCTACAGTTTATCCACAGGCTCATTTGCTGTACTTATGGGAGCGAGCCTGCTTGACGCGGCAGCCACAAGTGCTATTGGCCTGGTTATGTACCTGTTTGTATTTTGGGCGCAGTACTCAAGGCGCGTGCTGTATATGCTTGAGCCGGCTGTGGCTATAGTAGCGGGCGTGTTGGCCTGCGCCATAGCGCACTACTTACAGCCGGGTATTAATATTCGCTTAGTGGTGCTGTCATCAATTATTATTTTTATACCAGGTTTGGCCTTGGCAATAGGACTTGCCGAGCTGTCATCACGACACGTAGTCAGCGGCACCGCCCGAGTAATGGACGCGTTAATGCAGCTCTTTAAGCTGTATTTTGGTGCCTTCTTGGGTATTTCTATTGGCTTTTTCCTATTTAATGAGGTTGAACACAACCCTTTAATAAAGTTACCGTCTTGGTCATTGTTTGTCGCAGTACTTATCTTATGTACCGCGCTGGTGCCTATTTTTAATATACGCTTAAAGCATGCGCCATTTGCCATAATGTGCGGTTTTGTGGGGTATTTTTCCACTTACTGGGCGTCTAAATACATGGAGTTTGGATTAGGAACTTTCGTGGGTGCTTTTGCGGTGGGTATATTCGCCAATTTATTTTCACGTATTGCTAAAGCGCCGTCTACCATTGTATTAATGCAGGGTCTTATAGTACTGGTGCCGGGTTCTAAAACGTATATTGGCTTAAATTCTTTTGTGTCGGGCAAGGACTTTGTGCAGGCTGAACATATAGGCCAAGAAACCTTTGTAATTTTTATGTCTTTGGTGGCGGGTTTAATATTTGCAAATGTTATACTGCCATCTAGAAAAGCCCTTTAGTAATGGCCGTATATTTGAACTTACGTTTAGTTTATGGGGGTTCCCGCCTGCGCGTAATGCTGATCGGTTAAGAACTGATCACTTAGTTCTATTGGGCTAAAGCAATGGTTGACTAAGACAATAATGGGATCACACTGGGACTTTCTAATCAGTGTGATTTTATTAATGCTAACAGAACAACTTTGTGACCTTTTCTCTGAAGTAAACTTACAGCAAAGAGTGGATATTTTTAATGCCCCGTTGCCTATGGAGTGGCTAGAGCAAGCTTTATCGCTGACCGAAACAGTCACATTAAGACGTCGAAAATTGCCTCCAGAACAGATTATTAGGTTAGTGGTAGGCATGTCTCTGCTGCGAAATGAATCCATCAAAGAAGTGGCTACACGCTTGGCTTTCAGCTCGAAAGGTTTAGATAATAGTTTATTGGCCGCAAGGAGTTCATTAAGTGAAGCGCGCCAAAGGTTGGGCTCAGAGCCAGTTAAAACGCTGTTTGAAAAAAGTGCTGATCATTGGGCTTCACAAACGCACGTGGATGATAATTGGCAAGGTTTACAACCATTTGCAATAGATGGCACGACCCTTCGCACAGAAGATACACCAGAATGTCGTGAGCACTTTGGCTCAGCGGCCACCAGTGGAGAGTTTGAATCGGGTTATCCAGTTATGCAACTTACCTGTTTGACGAATGTACGCAGTCATATCATTTTACGTGCAGTAGCTGGTAAATATAAGGATTCAGAACTGTTTCAAACCATGCAGATGCTTGAAAATGTGCCCGATAACAGCGTGTTATTAATGGACAAACTATATCACTGTGCAAAGCTATTGATTGAACTTGAGAGTAATGGAAATAAACGTTTCTGGGTGACGCCTGTTAGAAAAGACCTCAAATATAATGTGACGCACCAATACACGCCTACTGACCAATTAGTTGAGCGGGATTTAAGCAGTGCCAGGCGAAAAGACAAAACCCTTCCTCGACATTGGGGCATGCGTCTAATAACGTTCAAAACATCCAACAAAACCGTTGTCAAATTAGCCACTAATTTACCCCATGATGAATATTCAGCAAAAGCTATCATTGCACTGTATAAGGAGCGTTGGGAGATTGAGTTAGGATACCGTGAAGTCAAAACATCTATGTTAAAAAATGCGTTAACGCTAAGAAGTAAAAAGAAAGACCTTGTCTACCAAGAGCTATATGGCATGCTACTCGCTTACAATTTGGTTCGTCATGAAATAGCCTTGACTGCAGATGTTGTCGGTCTAAGGCCTACTCGCATTAGTTTCAAGTCTGCCTTGCGTATTGTCTTGTATGACTATTATATAACGGCTACTACCAACAGCCTCCATACCATACCCGCGAGAATGAAAGAGTTAACAAACGTCCTAAAAGACTTTATTCTGCCCAAGCCAGATAGGCCTGACTATCCACGAGCAGTCAAAATAAAACCCACTGGATTTCCACTTAAGAAGCCAGAAAACCTGAGGAAAAAGGCTTAACCGAACAGCATTAGACCTTCGTCACGATGACGGTGGGATGTGCGAACTTCATTGGTTTTCGGCAAGTTTCCGCCCTTTGCCGTCATAAAGGGAGTGTCAATTACCATCATTCTAAACGGACTACATTTACGAATTCCAACCAGCCAACGCGACTTCAACTTTGGTGCATAGACAACAAGTCAACATACAATACTAAGAAATAGGTTACTTCATGGTAAAAGTTTTGACATGTCAGACAACAATTTTCTGTACTAATGGCCTATCTACGCATGAATTTGAAGACTCACATGCCATGCAAAGCGTCCCCCAACCGAACATTTAAACAAACCAAGCTAATCAAAAGTACAGCTGTTACGGGGGGGGTAGTAAATAGCTTTAATTCTCCTTAAACTCTAGACTCATTTTCTACTGAAATAAAAGGGATTCAATTTGAAAAGTTCATTAAGTGGTTGCCACACATAATTCTTTGGAGAATAGGCTAATTGTCATTGTTAAATTAAGCTTTTTCTATTATGGTCATATCTCAACTCAAATTAAGAGAGTAAAATGGCAAAGATTATATTGGCTTGTATAATATTTTTTACAGGATCAGTCCACGCAAATTCTGAATATTTTTTTCAATCAGCAGGAAAAGAGGTGAAATTTACGTTTAGTGGTTCTTACCTCAGCCCTTCGTCGATATTATTTGAACAAGAATGTAACCCTAGTTATTGTGATATATCAGCACAGTCACGGACTCTTTTGAGAGATTTCTTTAATGCGGTCAAAACCGATAAGGTTTATTATTATATAGAAGAGAATACAGGTCAATGTATACCAGGTCAAATATGCAACCAAATACTTAAAACTCCTGCAAACGGAAACAGTAATAATAATCAGCTCAGTACTAATTTAAATGATGAATTCCCTTTTGATATGTTAAGGAATAAAACGAAAACTAAGATGAATGCTAAAGACTTTGCAGATACTGTGGTAAAGGGTATTGGAACTGAGATCGGTTCCCAAGCAGTACAAGGCATGGTTAATTACGTTATGTCAAGTGCTGGTGCAAATATTCCAGTTTCGTTCTCAGTCTTATTGTCGGAAGAAGGCAAACCAATTAAGATGTGCAGAATGGGAGCGTATGGCTGTACGGTAATTGAAGAAGTTACTTTCCACAGTTCATTCCAAGAACTAAGTGCCTCACTTGAAGAATATGATTTTAATGATTCTTTAGATGTTGTGACTGAGCGAGCACTTGGAGACTATGTAAGATCTTTTGCGTCATCAAATTTCAGCGGCACTGCACGTTGTAGAAGAGTCTTTACTGGGCCTCCAGAGAGTCAAACTATGCAAATTTCATGCTGGAAAACTTACTAGGTTTATAGCAACCGCTTAGTGAAGAGCCGTTTGTAAAAGCGGCTTTTTTGTGTTTATTAGTTATTAATTCTCTAGCGAGTCAAGAGTATAAGAAGAATTAAATCTATTTACTACCCCCCGTACCAGCTGTACTTTTGATTAGCTTGGTTTGTTTAAATGTTCGGCTGGGGACGCTTTGCATGCATGCGATAATCCTTACGTTATGTTTTTCACATTGTTCGCACTCGGTAATTTCAATGTTGAATACTCTTTTGAGTCTCTGGACCCAGGACATCCCTCTCGCATGATAAGGCTTATCCGATGGCTCATTTCCTTCGTTAATCAGTCTTGGACTATTCTTCCCTCGTTGTGATGCAGTAACTTGAGCTCTTAGATTATTGTTTGGCGCGAATACACCGAAAAACCGAGTGAGATTGAGTCTTGGCGGCGGAATAAGTGCTGCAAGCTTGCCAATAAAATCGATGGGGGAGAAGAATACATGGGTGGTACCGTCACGATATGGGTTTTCAATTCATAGCGTACTTGTGAGTATAAGACGGATTAACGCTAATTACTACTCCTTGTGACAGCTGTCTTTTTGACTAGTTCGGTTTATTGAAATGTCTAATTGTGGAAGTTTTGTGTGGCGTGTTAGTTTACAATTTCATGTGTAGATAGATCATTTGTACAGAAAGTGGGTAATTAGAACGCGAGTGCTCCCACCATGTAATAGCGTTTTTCTTTACTCTTGCAGTAAATGGAGCCTATGCCCCAAAGTTGAAGTCGCGTTGAATATTGAAGTCGTGCTCTTCATCAGGTGGTGCACGCAAAGGTGGCAATAGCGTTGTTTGTAAAGAAGTGGGGGATTTTTTATCTAAATGCTCCAGTATTTTTTGAATAACATGACTATCTATAATGCAAGCGATGACGCTGACATTGTGTTGTTGGCATTTCTCGCACTCGGTAATATCGATGTTGAATACTCGTTTTAACCTTTGTGCAGTCCCTGCTAGCCAACTCATCCCTCTTGCGTGATAAGGCTTGTTGTCAGTTTTCTTATCTGCTGCGAGGACAAGTTTAGGGCTGTTCTTGCCGCGCTGTGATGCGGTGACTTGTGCGCGAAGGTTGCTGTTTGGAGCAAACACGCCAAAAAATCGGGTGAGATTGAGTCTTGGTGGTGGAAT
>Ga0136588_1000272_pt1 | contig 19522 bp, 30 predicted proteins | sample AntRauMFilla1564_FD_104782 | JGI IMG/M metagenome (GOLD analysis project Ga0136588, IMG submission 104782) | Saline lake microbial communities from Rauer Islands, Antarctica - Metagenome Filla 1 #564 | ecosystem: Environmental > Aquatic > Non-marine Saline and Alkaline > Saline | place... | reverse complement strand
TAATTTACTTACAAGGGCGCTGTCTTCCATTTATATCCCCTAAAACAAAATAAGAAAAGAGAATAGTAATATTTTTGCCCGAAAAAGCCTGAAAACAAAGGGGTGTGACTTATTTTGCGGATTAACGGTAAGTTTTACGAAAGATGCAAAAAGACCGTTTTAATACCGTTTTAGTATCATTATAGAAGTTATTCTACTGTTAGGGTGTTAAATATACCGTTAGGCTAGTGAAAACAGCTTAAAAAGGCTTTAAATGAAATTGAAAACCGCCAAAACTGGCGGTTTTTTTTATGTCAAAAAAATAAAAAAAAGTTGATTGGTGTGACAAATGGCGTTACAAATGGCGTTACAAAACAGTGTGTTTTCATGCTTGTAACTAAGTGCCAAATGTCATAATTCAAGCTAAAAGGTAAAAAAAACCTTTCAAACTGACCCCCAAAAGCCACTTTTATAGAAGTGTTTAATTCTTGTAAGCCTTGAAAACACTACTTTTTTACTGTTTTTAGTTAAGTTTTTTATTTTTTTCTCGAAGTATTTTTATAATTTGGCTTTGAAGCTCTATTTTATCTAGCAGATGTTTGATCTCTATAATATGTGATTTGCAATTGTGGCATGTGGCTTCTATTCCGTAGTTAGGCCGTGGTTCGTTTACTATTTCTTTTTGTTTGATCATTGCGCCAGTTCCATAGTATAACCAGTTTGGATTTAGCTCAGGGAATTTATTTATAATTTTTTCTAAAGAACCTTGTGACAAACTGCCTCTTTCTCGCGCTTTTCCGATTAAACCGTTACTTATTCCAGTTATTTTTGTGATTTTATTATCATTTAAACCTTTGTAGTTTAAAAACTTGTCTAATCTTTTGAAAAATTCGCTCATTATTTCTATATTTTATTTGGAACATATAGAAATAGTTTTATATATTTGCACCTGTACTTTACACCTGTAAATTACCAGTGCAAATATATAAAAATACAAACATGTCAGAATATATAGAAATAAAACTACATCCCGAGGATAAGGCCCAGCTCAAAAAACAATTCGGCTGCTCACGTCAAACAGTTACAATGGCTTTAAAAGATTTTGTAAAGTCTAAACTTTCGCGAGAAATACGTACAGCAGCTCTTGAAATGATTGAGGAGAATATAAAAGCTGTAAAACAGTCAACCGAAAACCAAAACGCCAGTACGGCATCAACTGAAACGCAAAAAGCCTAACCTATGTTTGAATACTATAATAATGTGTTATGTGTTTATGGTAGATGGTTAGCCGATCAGGGAATTATGTCTGATGGTTATCAGAGGCAATTAAAGCGGACTAAAAAAATTACTGTTGCAAGACATGGTTGCAGAAATACGCCAAAGCTTATTGTTTTTGATTCGTTGGCTCCTAATTTTAGGGATCAGGTGGTTGAAATTACTGGCGATCCTTATCTGACAACCAAGAACCACAAGTTTACTGATTTTATAGAAAGCGATTTAGAAGCGGTAGAGTTTTTCAATACATACACGCGCGACAATGGCAAGGAGTTGCCCGATACTGCTAAACGTGACTATATATGTACTGCTAACATTTTTAACGCTATTAAAATAGTGTTTGAAGACCGTTCAAGTGCTAAAAAAGCATTTGGAAAAAAGACGGGTACCATTTTTAAAAGCATTGCCAAAGTTATACATGAGTTACCAAAAAACAACTACCCGCATTCTCTACCTAAGAATTACCGAACGCTAAAAATTAGATACGATAAGTTTATAGAAAACGGTTACGAAGGTATCATTAGTAATAAGTGGGGAAATAAAAATTCTGAGAAAATTAACGATTCTGCTAAGGTGTGGCTTATTAGCCGAATGGCAAACCAAGTTGAAAAGGTGGCAAATATGGCACAACTGCTATATGAGTATAATTTGAAAGCAGATAAAAATGAGTGGCTTAAAATAATTGAAACCGATACCATTTATAACTTCTTACACAAGCCTGAAATTAAATACTTGTGGTACGGTCACCGATATGGTGAATTGAAAGCAAAAGAAAAATACACATATCAAAACAAGACTTCAATGCCATCAATGCGAGATAGTTTATGGTATAGTGATGGTACCAAATTAAATTTATGGTACAAGGATGCTAACGGCAAGCCGGCAACGTGCCAAGTTTATGAAGTAATGGATGCTTACAGCGACGTATTTCTAGGGTACCATGTTTCACCTACTGAAAATTTTAAAGCGCAGTTTAGTGCTTACAGAATGGCGGTGAAGGTTTCGCAAGCTAGGCCTCACCAAACTAGTTTTGATAACCAAGGCGGGCACGGCAAATTGGAGGCTGGGAACTTTTTAAATAAAATTTCTAAAATAGCCAGTAAAACCAAGCCTTATAACGGTAAATCAAAAACCATTGAAAACGCCTTTAAGCGCTTCCAAATGGAGGTAATGAAAAAGTTGTGGTATTTCACCGGACAAAACATTCAAGCTAAATCACCCGAAAGTAAGGCGAATTTAGAGTTTGTACAGGCGAATTTAAAAAACTTATTACCCCTTTCAGAAGTAATTGCGCAATACGAGGCGTTGCGAAACCAATGGAATGCACGCCTTCACCATGCCACCAAAATACCGCGCATAGAAATGTACCGAAGTAGTCTTAATCCTGAGGTACCCAAGCTTAGCTATTGGGAGCAGATTGATATTTTTTGGATTGAAAAACCAAAGCCTGTACAGTTTACTGCCTACGGGATGAATTTTGAGCTTGACAAGGTGAAGTATAGCTATTCTGTTTTGAATGCTGACGGAATGCCGGACATTGAGTTCTTAAGGTCAAATATTGATAAGAAGTTTATAGTGAAGTACGATCCCGAAGACATGACGCTAATTTACTTGTATGAGAAAACAGCATCAGGCCTTGTTAGAGTTGCCGCAGCTGAAACTACAGTAGTAACGCACCGAAATATTCAGGAACAAGAAGAATGGGAAGCTGAATGGCTACAACGTGTAAATGAAATGAACGAAAAGTCTCGTGTTGATGTCCGCGATAGAATGCAACAGATTTTAGAAGACCACGAAGCTACACCGGAGCATTACGGTCTGAACAGCCCTAAAATTAAAGGGATTGAAACAAGAAAGAAAAAGAAAAAAGAGCCTAAGGTGGCGGACTTCAACAAAACACTATCAAACCAAGTGCCTGCACTTAGTGATGGTGACGACGAGGGGTCACCATGGGATTTAATATAAACCAACCATATCCAGCAATATGAAAAGTACAGAAAAAGAGTTAATTATTACAAACCTTAATAAACTGGTTGAGCGACTAGGAAGCCAAAACAAAGCGGCTAATTTTCTAAACGTGTCTAGCGCTACAGTGTCACAGATTATTAACGGAAAACATGAGTTGATAAGGGATGAAATGTTTATGAAGGTTAAAAATAACCTGAATGCCCACAATTTAAAGCACCAAATAGCAGAAACTCACAATAAGCAGAAAATTGACTTCTTTTTAAAAGATGCGAAGGAGTTTAAGAGCGTTCACGGCATTATTGCGCCTGAGGGGAGCGGTAAGACTCAAAGCGCTGAAACATTCACTGAAAACAATAAAAACACCTACCACATTAAGTGTAGCGAGTACTGGAATAGAAAATATTTTGTGCAGCAGCTGCTTTTAGCAATGGGTGAAGACCCTGAGGGGTTAACCACGCCAGCTTTAATGGATAAAATTATTAGAGTGCTTTTAGTAAAGCAGGACCCTACCATTATAATTGACGAAATAGATAAGCTTTCAGACCCTGTTTTGTACTTTTTTATTACGCTGTACAACCTTTTAGAAGATAAATGCGGAATTGTAACCCTAGCCACTCCTTACTTTAAGAAACGACTGGAAAACGGTGTACGCACCAACAAAAAAGGGTACCGCGAGATTTATTCACGCCTGGGCAAAAAACTAATAGAATTACCTGAACCTACTTCAACTTGCATGACTCAAATACTACTAATTAACGGTATTGATAGCCGCAAGAATATCCAGGACATAATTAAAGATTCACAAAGCGATTTAAGGCGTGTTAAAAAGAAAATTAGCGCTAATAACCGCAAAAAAGCTGCTTAAAACATGGCAGAAGAAATTAAAATAAAAAAAGCACTCACCATTGAAAACTTGTATGCGAAAAATTTCAAGCTATTTGAATTTGACGGACGGTTTGCCGACACGTTTGGGAGGAAAGTTGAAAGTACTGCAGTTTGGTTTTTTTACGGCCACAGCGGAAACGGTAAAACGGGTTTTATGTTAGAACTAGCTAAATACCTTACAAAATTTGGAAAGGTGTGTTACAACACGCTTGAAGAAGGCCCCCGCTACTCTTTTAGATTAGCAGCCAAGCGCGCAATGATGTCGCAGGTGGCTCGCAAGTTTGACATGGTTAGCGAAAGCACCGACGACCTGCTTTTAAGAATGGCTAAACGACGAAGCCCCAGTGTTTATATAATTGACAGCTTCCAGCATAGCGGATTGAACAAAAAGGCTTATTTGGAATTTAAACGCAAAGCAGTTGAGCTTGGTAAAATGGTAATTTTTGTGAGCCATGCCCAGGGCAGAAGACCCGAAGGAAGCGCAGCACAATTTGCTGAATATGATGCCGACATTAAAGGCATGATTGACGGGTACCGTTTTTTTCCGAAAAGCAGATACGGCGGAAACCAAAAGTATGATATATGGCCGGAAATGGCCGCTCGAATACACGATAATGTTCAATAATATGAAATTGATTAAAAACCTTTTAAACCTAAAAAATGAAAAATTCAGAAACAAAAGAACTAGAAAGAATGCAGCCAACCAAGGTACAGCAATCAAAGCAGGGCCGCACTTCATGTCGACAGTTTATCCAACAGGCAATAGGCTTTAGTGATGAAGACATGTTTGAATTTGTAACCGACTTAGGCGAACAGTTTTTAAGACTTCGTTACAATTCACCGCAGAACTATAAGAAACATGCTTACTCAGTAGGCTACTGGAACTGGTTTAATGCTGAATTTGACGAATTACTGGCAGTATTAATTAACTATAACAGCATGAACAGTAAAGTAACCACTTTAGACAAGTTTAGCAAGTTTTTTAAGGAAATGCCAAATGACAAATACCTTGAAAAATCATTCATTTTAAATTACAAGAAAACCATAAAAAAAAGCATATGAAAACAGATGTAAAAACGCTAATGACCGACAGAATGCCACAACTTGTGGGCAGTGAGGTTTGGCACGACGAAAAAGGGCACCATGTGCCAACTAAATACCTTAGCAAAAGCGATAAGCTAAAGGAAAAACAAACCGCTAAAATTTTAAAAGAAGCCCTTGGCATGCACGAAAAGCTCTCTAACTTTAAAAAAGTAGTAGCCGATATTTCTATTGCGGTTTATAATGCGGTAGCTAAAGAAGACCGTACACCATTGTATGGTGAACCTGCCAAGGATGGCAAAGTGAAGAAAGGAAACTTCACCTATTTTAATTTTGAAAGAACTATTAAAGTAGAAGTAAATATTCAAGACCATATTGAATTCGACGACCTGCACATTGGAAGCGCTAAAACAAAGTTTGATGAATTTTTAGCCGCCGAAGTAACTACCAAAAACGACTACACAAAAGCACTTATTACTGGCGCATTTGAAAGCAAAAAAGGAAAGTTAGATGTTAAAAAAGTGTTTGACCTACTAGCTAAGCGAGTGGTTATAAAAGATAGCTTATTCCAGGAGGCTTGTGACCTTATTGAAAAGTCTATCCGCCGACCAGACAGCACTACTTACTTCCGTGTGTCTGTTAAAAATGAAAACGGCAAGTTTGAGACTGTTAACCTTAATTTTTCATCAATATGAATTTAAGTTTAATAAGAGGTAGAGCCAAAAAAAAGCAGTACAAAGTGATTTGCTTTTTAGAAATGGATGGCGAAAAGATAAAGCAATTTAACACCCTTACAAAAGCCTTTAGCAGACGCGAAGCCGTGAAAAATGTAAACGCTAAATTAAAAATAATAGCGCACAGTGCGCAAGTAGAAAAAACAGGGTAGTCACTCATTTTTAACAGGCTTTTTTGTAGCCTGCAATTTGTGCTGCCGCCGCTGTTGTTAGCCCTAAGTAATAATAACAACAGTTAAGGTTAAACGGGTAGTGACTGGTAACTTGTATTTACCTAAAGCCAAAAACAAAATGACAGCACGGAACAGACGGCATTAATTTAAAACAAAATATTATGTCCAGTATAGAAGAAAAAATGAGTAAGCAGGTTGAAGCAGCACTAACTGCAATGAGTAAATTAAATTTTGACAGCTTTATGCCAATATTTGATCAAGCATGGGAAGAAGCTATTTATGAACTTTCAAAAAAAGAATTAATTGATCATTTTGTGCAACCAAGCATTGGCGCGGCAAAGCTCACGGAGAAAGTTATAAATGATATGCAAATAACCGCGGAACGCTTAAAGCATATGCGAAACTTTGCAGATCAAGAAAACCTTTTAACCATTGAGCGAAACGGTAAATTAATTAAGGATTTAAGAAACAAGATTGAAACACTTGAAGCTGAAAAAAATATACTACTAGGCGGTGGCAAAGGAACTGAATCTTTTACCAAAGAAGACATTAAACCATCCTTCTACTGCGGAAACCACATGTGCGTGGGCAATGCAAAAACAGTTGCTCAAATTGATTTTTTCATTAAAGATTCTGCACAAGCAAATGCAGAATTATACCACCAAAAAAACGTAAACGCCGAAGCTATTCAAAAAATTAGCAAGCTTCAAACTGAATTAGCCAAGGAAAGAAGACAACATAACTTGTTGAAAGTACAAGCAAGCACTTTCAACCAGCCTGATTGTACAAAAATAACTAACCTAAAAACCTTTACAAAAGCCGTGCATGAAAACGCTAAATCAAAAGGGTTTTATAATGGTATTGTTGAGTTACCAACGTGTTTGGCTTTAATTCATTCAGAAGTTTCCGAAGCCTTGGAAGTACTGAGAAAGCATGATTCCACTAAACACCAGTTAGAAGATAAAGTAGACGTTGATGATGTTTTAATGGCTTATGAGGCTGGCGCAGTTGGTGTGATTGAAGAATACGAAGTGAAAATAAAAAACACTTTCGCCGCAGAACTAGCAGACATTGTTTTGCGCGTTTTTGATCTCAGCGAATACGTTGGCATAAACATAGAGCACCACCTAGTGTTAAAAAACGCTTACAATAAGTCACGACCAGCCAAACACGGCAAAAACTTTTAAACAGCGTTAAATCCATGTTTAAAGCATACTTCGCCATAGAAAAGAAAATAGCCGTTCAGCACCCCCATGCTGGACTGGCTAATGCTGACGAAAAAGACGAGTTTCGTAAAAGTGTGATTGACCAGTTTACGGGAGGCCGTAAAAACAGTTTAAAAGCACTTTCTGCCACAGAATACCGCGAATTTATTAAATGGCTTCCTACCGCCTTTAAATTAACTACAGAAGACTGGAAGAATAGCCCCGAAAACAATATGCGGTTAAAAGTAATAGTGTTACTAAAAAAGCAAGGTTACAAGCTGCCAAACGGAAAAGCAGACATGCCCCGTATTAATGCCTGGGCAAAAACGCACACCGCCGCCAAGGCAGAATTAAACAGCCAAACAGTACCACAGCTTATAGCCACTATTAACCAAGTTCAAATAATGTACACTAAATACATAAACCATGCATAAATTATTCATTTACCAACACAAATCAGGCATTTTTATGGTGGGATACCGACATGGGCGCTTAAATAAAGTAAGCGTGTCTTTAGCAGCGGATAAAATAGACTTTGACGGTGTTAAATCCGATATTGAATTTTTAGAAAATGAAATGGACTTTAAAAAATTCACCCGAATATGAAAAAGCTAAAATTAACAGCCCTGCAAATTCCGTCATTTGTTCATTTATTAAACAATTTTGAACACCACGTAAACCCAAACTACAATTTGCTAGAGTATAAAATGGTGCAGGCCTCATTAAAAGAGGTGCTTTTAAAGCTAATGGCTAAAATGCTTAACCAAAAAGCCAAGTGCAATCTTAATTTAACGGATGTGCAGCACCTAGCCATAAGTAGCTATCTGCAGTATTCCAAGTTTGATGAATTAGACCCCTTTACCATTGGTTTGGTAGCAAAATTACAAAACGATTTAAAATGAAAAAATACATAGTAACATTTGGCAGTAGTAACGTGAAGTTGCTAATAGCTTACAATTTAGAAAACAGGTTGTGCGAATTTGTGCTTGAAGGCGACTTTACCGAAAATCAGCATAACTTTATTTTAACCAAACTGCCCCGTACCTCCGACGGAATTGCGCTACTTAGGCAGGTACCAAAACTAAAAGTAACCGAGGTAGAACAGGATTTAAGCTTTGGCACCTTTTGGGACCAATACGGCCACAAAGTAGGCAACCGAAACCGAGCCATTAAGCTTTGGGAAAATATGCCTCCTGCAGAAAAAGCTTTGGCGCTGGCGTATATAAAAAAATATAACCAGTTTTTACTCCAAAGCAACGGTGTGCAAAAGCTTTATCCCGAAACTTACCTAAACCAAAAACGCTACGAAAATGGCTAGAGACATAGATATACTAATGCACAGGGACGGCTTAATAAAAGCAGAATACTTACGGCTTCGTAAAAAACGCCACCCCATACACAACACACAGCTGCATACCGAAGAAACAATTTGGAAAATGCTAAGAATAAAGTTTTTTGTCAGCGAAAAAACAGCCGAAAACATAGTTTACAACAGAGTTAATTATAAACAAAACGACCATGAAACCAATCATTAAAAAATACTACCCTGCAGATGTTTGGCAGGCACCACTTAATTACTACGCCAGGCATAACATGCTAATTGGTGGCTTAAAGTTTACCGTATTAAAAGTTACTAAAAAATTTGTAACCCTAAAACACATAGCAACAGGTAAAGTAGTGCAAGTTCACAAAACACGCCACTTTAAAAACCACCCAACGGAACTGCAGCAGTTTTTTAGCAAAACCGCTAAAATTTTAATACTAATGCACGTGTTTTTAGTGGTTTTTATTGCCTTTAAATACTACAATGAACAGCCCAATACGTCATTTTTTAATTACCTAATACAAAAACTATTTTAATATGAAATTTTTTAAAGTGACATGTACAAGCCCAGGGCAATCAGCACAAATGAATAAGTTTATTTTTGCTAAGGATGAACAAAGAGCGATATCTCAAGTTATTAAGGTATTGCCAAAAATATATTGTGGCAAATTAGAAGTTTTTAAAATTTGTGATAAAATAGAAATAATTTACACCATTAAAGAATGAAAAAGCCCTACACCACCTTTACTCCTGCAGAAGATAGTTTTATTAAAAAAAACTACCTAAAAATGCCTGTTAAAAGCATGGCTAGGGAAATGGGTAGAAGTGGTTTTGGTGTTAGTAACCGCATGAAAATTTTAAAACTAAAGAAACCTGCAGAACTTGTGGAACAGCACCGACACGTTAGCCGGTATAAAAAAGGACGAAATAACCCAAATAAAGGTAAAAGCCGTGACGAGTTTATGACGGCTGAACAAATTGAAAACAGCAAAAAAAACCAGTTTAAAAAAGGCATAATACCGCATAACCTCGTACCAATTAACACCGAGGCTGTCCGTGAATTTAAAAATGGCGGCAAATACGTTTTTATAAAGCTAGGCACTAAAAACTGGCAATTTAAGCACCGTGTTTTATGGAAGCAGCACCACGGAAAAATACCTGCAGGTAAGGTTATTACTTTTATAGACGGCAACACATTAAACTGCGTTATTACTAACCTTAAACTAACCACAAAAAGCGAGATTATGCGGAATACCGCCAATACCTACCACCACCAAACCCCCACCGAAATAAAAGACGCAATAAGCGCACTAAATAAATTAACTAAACAACTTAAAAAACAAAAGAATGGCACGAAACAAAATGACTGACGTTAGAGATAACATGATAGAAGCAATGGAGCGACTAATTAGTGGCGACATGGACGCCAAAACAGGACAGGCAATAGCTAGCCTAGGAAAACAACTGGTAGACACAGCAAAAGTGGAGGTAGCATTTATTAAAACCACAGGCATAGCCGGAAGCACTGGCTTTATAAACATAGCCGACCCCACCGAAGCCGAAGCACAAGAAAAACAAAAGCGACTGGAACAGGCAAAGCAAAGTAAGTTTAACGTAGAAGGCGCCAAGGAAATTGGCCATGTGAAGTGATGGGTATGACAGATGAAAAAATACTCTTAGAATTTGCAAGCACTTATGGCGACTTTGGTACAAATAAGCAAAGCAAAATATATGAAGACGTTATGCTAAAGTTTGCTAAGTTTTACCATGCTAAAAAACAAAGAGAGTTTTTAGGTGGTGTTGTAAACCAACGGGAACAGTTAATTAATTTCCTTCAATTTTTAAGTGAACAAAAAGCGTTGACTAATGGAAGTACTATTTTAGTTGAACGATTTTTAGAAATTAGTTAATTGTTTACAACGACGCTCTGGGCTATGATTTCGTGCCTATACAAAACGGAACTTTGAATTAAACTAACATTAGCAAGGGATGAATTATAGCCCTTGTTATCAACTGATAAAATTATGGACAAGTTAAAACAAAAAGTACTTGAATGGACGAGAGGTTTGCCAATAGAAGGCAATACAAAAGAAGAATTGAAAGCAGCGGTAAAAACTAGACTCTGGGATTTAGAGTGTGAATTAGACCAAGAAGCCAATGCCTTCTATGATGAAATAGACAAATTAGATATACCAGACGAATAATTTTATTTGTTTACTAATGACTAGTGTATGTGCCGTTTGAGGCACGAAAATGGAATATAAACTTTGTAAGCGTTCGTTTTTGAGCGTTGGCATTAATAAAAAAAAGATGAGTAAAAATAAGAAAAAACGAATTGACAAAGTAACGACCGAAAGGCTTGATATGGCACTTAGAATGGTTGGTATACAATTAAATATTGATTTAATTGATAGAGTTATAGACCTTGTAGAACTGATAGAAGATAAAGGTGGAGATACAAGCCTAGAGGACGTAATTAAGTTGCAGGCAGAATGGAGAGCCTAGGCAAATGAATGCTAACAGATGTTTATGTGGCTTACACTTTGGCAGATGAAGAGTTTTGCGGAAATGAGCAATCTAGCAGTGAATTTTTGGCGTTAACAACGTTAGGCGATTTTTTTACACAATTACATGAATCACAAATAAATAAACAATAATTTAAAAACAAGAAAAACATGAAAAATCTAATTTTAATTTTAACACTTAGCTTCTGCAGTTACACTGCGGTTGCTCAAATATCTCCGTACTACCCAAACCGACCTACAGTTGAAAAAGGTACAAGTGCCGGCACTTACACTGGTCTTAATTTTTTCATGCCTTTGGTAGAGGGTTATTTAAGTAGGAACTATTTTACACTTGAAAATTCTTTTTACAAGAAAGAAACAAAAATTTTCACTTACACTTTTGTACAAAAGTTTGCTGCTAATGGCAATAAACCTGCAAAGCTTCACTTTAAATTAAAGGTTTTTTTAATTGATGGTCAGTTTGTAATAGAATCTTACAAAATAACAGGCACTGAGCTTCATTTGCTTAGTTTTTTTATAGGTTATTGGCCTACTTCAATTCAGTTGCCTGAAAAACCAACAAAAGGCTACATAGCAAAATCATATTTTTTGCAGGATGAAATAGTTTTAAGCTATTATACAAGTTACAGCATAGCGGTTAAAAGTAATTTAAAGCATACGCCTGCTTCTTTTACTGAATGGTACAAGGGATTGCTTGTAAATAAAGAAAGTGAGTAGCTAAAAAAAATTAGGCAGCAACCACACACACAAAAGGGCAGGCCATTACGGTCTGCCCTTTTTTTATTTCCGTTCGGTGGTAATTCTTAATGATGGGCTTACCTCCGTTAAGTTATCGGGGCAGTTGCTGTAGTCATACAGGGTGCATTTAAAGCCTATCACCATTTCTTTTATCTGTTCGTAGCTGTTTAGGGAGGTGTGGTTCCTTGTAAGCTTTCCGCTTATATGAATACTCCCCTCCGTGAGTGTTTTGCCTTGTATGGCTTTAAAAGCACCTTGTGCTAGTTCCATTATCTTAGTTGGTTTGTCGCTTAGGTCCATTACACCAAGGTGAATGTAAATAACGGTGTCGGCTTGCTGTACTTGGTTGCCGGCATCAGTCCAGTTTATAGGGTTTTCAAATTCAACGTATGCAGCAGGGTATTTTACAGCCTTTGCCTTTTCGGTTTGGTCAAATTGGTTATTCCAGTAATCAATCGTTTTAACGGGTTTAAAATGGGTTTTAAACAGTGTTTCAGTAGCGTTATAAAATGGGATGTACATTATTTTAGTAGTTTTTTAATTTCCATGGCTATTTTCTTTTCTATGCGCGTCTGCAGGGTTTTACTTGGTCCCATAAATTGCCTTGCTGGCATGGTGCCACCTCCTTTGCCAAATACATTCAGTTTGCCCCCTTCATTTATAATTTTAGCATAGGCCTTTGTATTGTATATTCTCACAATTCTGCCAATTCTGCTGTATTTAAAGGCGCTCATTAGTTCCTGCGTTTCGCCACTTAATATGGGGCGTTTGGTGGCGGCGGTGCTAAAGTTGGTAATGCTGTCTTTTTTCCGCTTTTCTTTGCCAGGGCGCTTGGCAGTTGAACCGTATTTAAAACCATACCAACTGCTGGTAGAATCACGCCTTTTTACGTCGTCCCATTTTTTTAGGGTACCATTTGTAAAGCCCAATTTTTGGAAGCTTTCTTTGTAAAAATTAACTGCCTCGGTACCTATAATATCATGCACTTTGGTATTGGCAAATTTCTGTAGTTTTTCAAACTTTGCTATGGTGTTTTTTAATTCACTCATTGCGTAATACTTTCATTTGCGCCTTTATGCTTGCTTTTTCTGCCTTGCTAGTGTTCTTAACCATAGGGTGGCTATTGGTGAAAATGGCTTTTTCTTTGGCAGCGTTTCCGGCTATACCTGCAGGTGACAATAGTGCCGGTACTTCGCCGGGCGTTTCTTCTTCATCAGTATTGGTTACGTTGCATAAGCAACCCCAGCCGTTTGGTGGCAGAATAGAATCCCAAATAGGGTCGTTAATTGAGCGTATCAGTCCATAGTATTCTTCATGCTCTTTACGTGGCGTTCCTGCCCTGCTTGGCATGTATTTAAGGTTTGAGTAAAGGTCTGCGGTTTTTTGGTATTGGGTGTATTCTTGGGCAGTTCTTGCGCTCCTTACGGCTAATACATATTCGGCATTTAGCCAGTTTACGTCATATTCGTCGTTAATGGAAAGTGCAGCTCTTTTAAAGTCGTAAAAGCTTCGTGCTTCTCCGTTTTCGTCGGTTAAGGCATCAACTATGTCTTTACTTTTTTGGTGGTTTTTAAAGGCGGCAAATACGGTGCTGTTTTCCTTTAATAATTCTTTTAGTATAAAGTCATCAGTTCCTTCTTCGGCTTCGCCATATCCTTCTTCTATTGCCTCAGTGAGTCGTTCAACGGTTAAGTCAAAAAAGTATTTGGGTATGTCGCCCGCTTTTAGTTTTTGGTCGTAAAAATCCTTTATAATTTCCTGAATTTCTTTATTTGAAAAGAACTGGCTTTTTAATTGGGTACTTTTTTTACTAATGCCATACAGCTTATTAGTTTCTGCCCTTAACTGGTAAGGGCTTAGCCAAAAAAATTGGCTGAGTTGCTAAGGTTGTCTGCAGGTGTGGCTGTAGGTACCTTTTTAGGAATTACCGGAATGCCAAAGGTTGAATTTATCCATTCGGGTTCAATGTCGTAATGGTTTAGTAGTCCTTGCGCAATGGTCCAGGCTTCTTTTAAATCCTTTTGTTCAGCAAAATTAAAGGTAAATCCTTCAAGCGGGTAGCCAAGGCCTATTAATTTAGGAATAACATTGTAATTCACCCAGCTTTCTATAAATTGCTTGTCGGCCATTGTAATAGCACCGACAATTCTTTCGCCTACTTCTTCTTTACTTCTGCTGCCGCCTTTGCTGTCGCCACCTATTATGGCGCCGTTTACGTTTTCAGATAGTTCATTGTTACAAAAGCGCATTAGGTTGCTGTAAACGTCACCTTTCCCGTCGGTGCCTTGCAGTAGTTCTAGTTGGTCGTCAATGTCTATGACACTCCACCCAGCGGTGCCCATGTTAATTAACATTTGCTCCATGTTATTTAAGGCCCTTTCGTCTTTGGTATTGGTTTTACCAACACGCACCGGCATGCCAAAAATTTCGGTATATTCGCTATAAGCGGCTTGTGCAAAACGCTTATACAGTACGTGCGGTACACACTTGTTTAACAGTCCTAAATTATGGTTGTCACCCACTTCTAGCAAGTATCCGTAAATTAAAGGGTCTTCGCGGTATTGTACCCCTTCTTCGTCGGTTTCTTGTTTTAAAAACGTGCCAAATTCGGGTACCACATGGTTAGGCGGAATAATGCTAACGTTTGAAATCTCTTTCTTTTCGTTTAAATCGCCAATTTGTATGAGGCGGTGGCCGTAAAAAATACTTTCCATGGCCAGGTGCATGGCTTTGTAAAACCAAGGTTTTTTAAACATGGCCGTTTTTTCGTCGTCAATGTCGCCTTCGGTATTGTTAAGGGTAAACGCCCCACCAGTAATGGCTAAAATTCTTTTTTGAATCTCTGAACTTAAATGACTGTCAAGTGTAATTTCGTCATACAAGTTGTTTATTTGGTTTCGCCTTGGTTTCTCAACGTTTTCTGCCCTTTTTTGGGCTTGGCGCCAAAGGTCAATGTTTTGCCTTGCCCGGTTGTTTTGCTTGGCTATTACTTGGCTTAGCAGTTGGTGTCTGCCTTCGGTTTTTTTGGTGGCTGTTACTTTGGTTGGCATATTTTAAAAATAAAAGTTTTGTTTCGTGCCACTTCCGTAGCGCATTACTTTGGTTTTTTCTCCGTTTTCGTCGGTTTTTGGGCTGATTGATGGCGTAATGAAGCCGTCCGCCACTTTTTCTAACCATTTTAACGCCTGGTCATATCTGAGTTGCCTCAGCTCGGGCACATTTTCGGGCATTATGGAGGCGTGCAGGTGGTAGAGGGTGCAGTCAATGCAGTACATTACTATTAGCGCATTACGTCCGCCTGCAGTATTAAAAATATCGGCTTTATTAAACCGCTGATGCAGGTGGCTGTTTATTTCTTCAATGGCCATTAGTTCTGCCGCATCTATTCGCGCTGCAGTTTCGTCGCTTATAATGTCAAGCTCTTGTTGGTTAATAAGCGCCAGTAGGTCGGCTTGTGTTAAAAATTCCATAATTAAAACGTTCTTTTTTCGCGCACTTGCACGCGGTAATTAGTAGTGTTTCCGCTTCTAAACTTGTCTAAATAATCAAAGGCTTCTTTGTCGGCATCAGGGGCGTCGTCCTTTGTTTTGTAGCGGGGTTCTATCCCTTTTAATTGCCCCAAGCCTGTTTTGGTGCTGTTATGGTTCCGCAGGTGGTGGTTATATGTTACCCGTCCGTTTTGGTAGTCGGGGTGCATTTCCATTATTCTTTCAAACTTGTTTTTTTTGTTGGTGGGCGCTTTCACTAGGTGGAGTAAAAACCCGCACCTTTTTTCTTCTTCGGTTATGCAGGTTTTAATTTCTTGGTTCCAAAACTGCGCTTCAAACCTAAACGGCACACTTACGTTGGCGGGTAACTGTTTTTGAAAGTCGGAAATAAACCGAATGGCATCTTTTACGCCGCATTGGCGCACAAAGCAATCTATTAAATACTTATGTCCGTTTTTAATGCCCCAAATACGTACAGCATTATAATCGGCTGTTTTTTTATCACTCCATGCCACATCCCACGTTCCCACCATGGCATCCATGTGGCGCAGTTGCGGAATAGGTCCCCACTGTATCATATCGTCCGTAAAAACTTTGCCCTCTATGTGGGGTTCGTTGTTATATTCGGCTTCGGCTGCCAATGTGCCCATTTCTTCCAGGATCCTTGTGTAATGATCTGCTTTGTATTTTTGGTGCCAAGTTGGGCGCATGGTTCTTGTGCAGTAGGCGTTTATTCTGTTAACCACCCAAGCGCTGTTTTCTGCTATAATTTTATCAAAAATCATATTGGGCGAATACTTGTTTTGCGCCAATACTACCCGTCTATTGCCCCCGTCCATGGTTGGCATAACCGACCTTGTAAGCCAGTCGGCTAATATGCCTTGGCGTTGTGGGTTTTTTTGCGTGTCGCGGGTTTCCCAGTCGTCGCATACTATGTAGTCGGGTCTAAAACCGCCCACACGTAGTCCACGGGGTTCTACTCCCATTCCTATGGCTTTGCCTATAAATCCGTTTTTAGTTACAAAAAAGCCTTTTTGCCAAGTACCCTGGTTGTGTTGTTTGCCAAAGTCGTGAATAAGGCGTTGGTTGCTTTCAAAAATTGCCCTAAGGTCGTCCAGTAAAAGGTCTGCTTTGTCTTGGTTTTCGCCCACTACTAGCATAAACTTTATGTCGTTATTAATCCATAGCCAAAGCGGTACCGTAATATCCCCAACCACACTTTTAGCCAACCCACGCCCCCATTGGAGCCATGTTTTAATGAAGGGGTTCTTTTTAATTTTATTGGCCATTTTAACATGAAAGTCGGGCGTTTCAGTAGTAGCCAAGTGTGGCAGATAGTACTGCACAAAATACCGGTAGTCCTTTTTTGCCCTTTCAATCCTTAGCCTTTGGTCGGCTTTGGTTTCGGTGGGGTTAATGGGCGTTTCGCTTTTTATAAAGCTGCACAAGTTCCGCCAGTCGCGTATGGCTATTCTATTTTTAGTAGCGTTACTCATTTACGTTAATTTATTGTCGGCAGCTTGGTGCTCTACCCATTCGTTTACAATGTCAAGTATTACCTCTGTTTTGGCAGGGTAGGTAATGCTTACCCAGTGCATGAGTTCGGTAACTACGGTAATGGTTTGGTGCAGGGGTTGGTCTGATAGGGCGGTGAGTTCTTTAATAATTACCCCCTTGGCATCACTCAGCGCTTTGCTAGGTATGTTATTGTAATTGGTGCGTACTTCGTTATTAATGGCAGCTAACTGCGAATAGGCTTCTTTTAAAAGCTGAGGCCTTGTAATGGCTTGCGTGTCTTTTATGTCTTGCCAGTTTCCTTCTTCAATCCATTTGCGCAAGGTTTTTTCAGTCACCCGAACGGTTGGGTGCTTGGCTATTTCTTTCCTACTCATTTGGGTGTCGCAAAACAGGCGTTTTGCTGCCTGTTTTTTCAGTTTCATATCTGCCATAACTTACAAAGTTGGCTATATAAATGCGCGTTTCAAATTTTTGGTTATGTGACAGTATGTCATACTGTATTTAACAGCATATCAATTAAACCATGACGGAATGGCAGTTTTTTTACCTCAAAAAAGCCTCCCATATTTGTGCCCTGAATACATGGTGAAAGCCAAATTTTAAAGCTTAATTATATATGCCTCCTAAGTCTAAAAAAAACAAGCCTAAAGCACCCCGCCAATTTGTATTGTCGGATGGCGGTGAAAATAGCTATGGCTTTGCCATAGATATGACAAAGCTGCACCTTCAGCGTTTTTTAAGCAACCCCGTAATGTTACATAACCATGCTGGCCGTGTAGGAAGCTGGGACGGTATTATTACAAAAGACGGTCAGTTACTGGCTGTTCCTTCATTTGTGCCAAACGACGCAGATGCCGACAAGGTGAAAAACCAAGTTGACACTGGTCATTTACGCGGCGCCTCATTAGGTATTAACATTATTGATATTGACTGGTCCGGTGACGTACCATTGGCAGAAGTAGAAGTGCTTGAAGCTTCGGTAGTAGATATACCAAGTAACGCCACTGCTTTAAGCCTAAGTGCAAACGGAAAGCCTTCGTTTTGTGGCGTGGTATTAATGAATACCGAAGGGCAGCTATTAAGCGAATCGGAAGTTAAGCTTTCACTCCAAAAACCAAATTTAAAACCACAGAAAACTATGAATAAATTGACTTTAACAGTAGCTGCTTTTGCTGCTTTAAGCTTGGCAAATGATGCCACTGCAGAAGAAGTTAGCGCAAAAATTGAAGCCTTGAAGGCGGAAAACGTGTCGTTAACAGAAAAGTTAGGCGTTAAAACTGGCAAAAAAGCCAAAAAACTTGTAAACGCTGCTTTAGCTGCAGGTAAAATTACTGCCGACGAGGTGGATGAGTATTTAGAGCTGGCCACTGCCAAATTTGAATTTACCGAAAAGCAACTATCAAAGTTGCCAGGTAAGAAAACCTTAAAAGCTGACGAAACTAATACCACTGTTGTGGATTTAGTGGGCCGTGAAAAATGGACGTTAAGCGACTGGAAGAAAAAAGACATGGCAGGTTTAATTAACCTTAAAACGGTAAACCGAAATGCTTACGATTTACTATTCGCCTCCGAAGGCATAGACTTAACATAGAAAAACCCGAAACCAAGAATAAACAATCTGCTACCTGCACACGCAGCAGGTAGCAGTTTTTAAAACCAAACCCTAAAAACCAAAAAAACGTGAAAAGAAAAATTATTTTAAATAGAATCGTCGTTTTATCGCTCTTTGCTATGATCGGCTTAATGTTATCTGTTGCAGTTCCTGCACCTGCCATTGTGGTAGTGCCTGCCACTATGTTATCATTAGTAGTTGTTACTGTTGCCATGCCTCGTATTCCTGGCATTGCAAGTGCTGGCTTGAATAAAGAAATTTGGCTGAGTACATTAATGGAAGGCTTTTTTGCCGACGACACATTTGTAATGGAAAGTGTTGACATGAGTGAATTCGTTGACTTTAACACCATTAATTTAGCTGAGGCAGGGGTTGATCCCGAAGTGTTAATCAATAACTCCTCCTTTCCCATTGCAGTAGAAGAACGTGACGATAACGCCATTGCATTAGTGCTTGACAGTTATGACACGGTAAACACTAGTCACAAGAATTTAACAAGAATAGAAAGTGCTTATAACAAAATGGTTTCTATTGTAAACGGGCACAAACGTGCATTGCGTTTAAAAATGATGCGTAAAGCAGCACACGCTTGGGCACCTAATGGTAACACTGCCAACACACCTGTTATAACATGTACAGGAGCGGATGACGGAAACGGACGTAGAAAATTAACATTTAGTGACCTTGCAAGATTAGAAGCTGCGTTTGACGAATTAGAAATTCCAACGCCCGACAGGCACATATTATTAACGCCTACTTACAAGCAACACTTAAACGACGAAAACGCTAAGCTTTATAAAGAAATGATTAACGCTGGTGTGGTTTATGGCTTTAAAATGCACAAACTAAGTTCTGCTAACATTCCAACTTACAACGCTAGCACTGGTGTTAAAAATGCTTATGGCGCTGCCGCTGCTAACACAGATTCGCCTGCCGTTGTAGCTTGGTATAAGTACGAAGTTATGCGTTGTGTAGGTAGTGCAGATATGTTTGAAACATTGAAGGACCCAAAAACAAGAGCCGACATTGTTGGTTTCCAGCAAAGAGGTTTGTCAAT
>Ga0136588_1000266_pt1 | contig 19749 bp, 19 predicted proteins | sample AntRauMFilla1564_FD_104782 | JGI IMG/M metagenome (GOLD analysis project Ga0136588, IMG submission 104782) | Saline lake microbial communities from Rauer Islands, Antarctica - Metagenome Filla 1 #564 | ecosystem: Environmental > Aquatic > Non-marine Saline and Alkaline > Saline | place... | reverse complement strand
TTTAATCAGGAAATGACCGGGAATTGAAGCAACTGCCGCATTTGTTGGCAATTTTAAATTTGTCTGTATAGTAACCGTTCCCCCCTCGTCGGCAATTTGCCCCAATGTGCCCCGCTTGAACGTGCAATAATACGGATTGGAATTAGACAACATTGCTCCCGTGTAAGGATGAAAGTTGGGCAACGAAAAAACCTCTTCGGAAGGATCTTGGTAATTTATAGAATCCACCGCTGGTTCAGGGAATGGCAATGTAATTCCCCCACTCAATTCCGAATTATTTACCCCTGAAATAGAATCTGAATGTTCCCCTAAAAAATCATTCCCATGTACCTTAAAATACTGAACCCCATCAACCCATATTGTTTTTGTTGTCATTCCAACTGTTACAGAAAAAAATGCAATCCACCCGGCCCATGCCGAAGGGTCAGCATCGGCCACGTCTATGTAAACCAATTTTTCAGTCACAATGGCACTTGCAGAAGCAGGGCAATCCATTATAGTACCACTATAATAAGCATCCCAGCTAGAACGGTCAGAATTTGTCAGTCCAAACTTAAATGCAGCGCCTTTATGCTGTACCCGAATTCTATACCAGCCCCTGCGTCGATAAAATCTATTTGCCACTGTTTGTCCAAAAATGCCTTGAAAATAGGGTGTATATGCCACAAACTTCCAACTATACGACCCCGATATTTCAAGAGAAGCATCCCTAGTCAAAACCCCATTTGTGCCTTTTTTTTCCCAGCCACCCGTAGTTTCGGCACGGCTATTTGTCAAAAAGGATTCTCTTTCCTCCTCAAAATCTTGGCGGAATATTTTTACAATTGGCTGGACTTCCCTTGTGGTCATTTCTAAATTTGAGGGCATGTCCAGAACATGGGATTGTAAATCAAGACTACAATCTAAAGTAGAGTCATCATTGACGCATCCAATATATGGAATGGTTTCTGATATTGATTCAGATACTTCCATATACTGTGTTGAACCAAACATCATACTTGCCCAATCACCCGAGGCTGATAATTCCAAAGTGGCGGTATGTGGCCGTCTACATTCTGCATGGTAATCAGATTTGATATATTTTAATTGCCCACCCATTTTGCTAATATCTTCAACATTGAATGATCTTTTCCCAGAATAAAACTGTGTAATAACCATTCGCACTTTATCCTTATACCCCCCTGCAAATAAATTCTCAGGGTATCCCCCGCTCATGGCCACTTCTATTTTATTTGTATAACAATGTGTGTTGCTTGTTATAGAAGGGACTGGGTTTAGATACGAAATGTTAACCGTTCCAACAAAGTCAACACCAAGGCTTCTCTCTACTTCCCAACTTCCCCCCGAATTAAGTTCGACTACTTTTATTATTTCAGAACCCACTACGCCAACAGCCACGATATAAAAAGGAACTTCTTCGGGAAAAGCATCCCTTCCACTTACTCCCGAATCGGTTACAGTTATTGTTGAGTCGCCTGCGCTTATACTGGAAGCGGTACCTCTTGGTATTTCCGCTGAATCAGAATAAACGGGTACTAAGGGCAGTGCCTCAAATGTGGTTTTTAATGCGGCATAATCCCCTGCACAATCTTCCCCCTCAGGATATTCAGGATCTCCGCCAGATGTTTCCACCAGAGGCAAAACAGCCACTTTTCCTTGGCCTTTTGTTCCTATTTCAGGGAAATCAACCACAGTTTGAATGTATTTCATTTTATCTAAAACATTGCGAATTTCTAAAAATGGGCTGGGGTCAACCGTTTGTATTTCACCCGTCCAAGGCCATGCCAACATAGATTGATAATCCATCCACTCCCATTTAACATCGGACGGACATGCCCCAGAAGGTTTCCCCATCAATTCGCGCCGGTCGGGCCATGAATGTACAAAAGACACAAAACCCAGTCCGCCCAAAACCGTGTCCCAAATCGATTCATCCTTATCTGTTAGAATGCTATAAATAGTTGAGCCATCTTCACATTCTATTTTATTTGCACAAGTTAACATGTGCATCCATGTTTGGTGATATGAAACACCGTCTTGTTTTAGATAAACCGATGTTAGAGCATGGCACAACCTGCGCAAATTCTCTTGAAAAAACAGGGGATATTCAACCCCTTCAAAATCCGCCATTTCGGGGAAAGACTTTTCTATTAAACCATCAAATTCTTTCTCCCCTGATGGAAGTGTATTTGCCGAACCCTCTGCAAAACAAAGCCATTTTGTATATCCGTTTATGTTCCTTACTTTTGAGGTACCACCTTCAGAAAGCCATGATTCTGTGTATTGATTTTCACCTTCCATTTCATAAACAGATTGAAAATACGGATTACTAATCCCTGCCAAATAATGAGAGGCCAAAAATCCCGTTGTATCCCCATCGCGTTTGCCGATTGCATGCTCCCGCTCATTTACGGCTATCATCAATTCCCGAACACAGCCCATTAGTTCGGATAAACTTAAACCTTCCCAGTTGCCGTTATTATACCAAGCCATCTTATGTGTTTCCTAAATAATGTGTGAAACAGGTCCATTTTTCAGTACCAGAAACCGCATCTGCATCATGGATAAACCCATACTTGCCTGTAATTCCAAGACTTGATTGTCCCTCATGCAAAATATCAGGTAACAAGCCCACCGACTCTTCTACAATTTCTTTCCATGCCTTCCATTCCCCTTCCCCTGTGTTTCCCCCGGGTTTCCAAGCCCAAAGAATTGTGGGTTGATTATATCCCGACTGCAAATATATAGGCAATTCGTTTAATGTTTCAGAATCAGGTTCCGCTTCAGGCTCCTCTTCGCCTTGTCCAAGATACCAAATTTTGCGCCACCCCAATTCCGATCCTGCCCATACCCGAAAAGAATAACCTGTGAATGAAGTTCCTTTCATATATACGGGGGCATTATTATTTACCGGCCCCCCAGGGTCAGGCTCATCCGGTCCATTGGGTAATACATGTCTGTGATCTACTTTTGCCCATTCATCCGCTTGGCCCTTTTCTGCTTGTTCCGCAATTGGGTAAACAGCATCTCCTCGGAAAGTGTTTAAGATTGCCTCCAAAAGCGGCCCCATTTCCAATTCCCATTGCGGCTTTTCCTCCCCCGATACTTCCCCCGATACTGCCACTTCCACAATGCCTAAATCTTCTAAATCAAACGGCTCCTCTTCTTTAACTTCCTTAACTTTATCCTCTGTTTCAAGTAGTCTGTCGAGAATATCCTTGTCAATATCTGTTTCGCCCAACTCAATTGTCACCACATGGGGAACAGATAAATCACGAGTCACTTTTAAGATTCTAGTATCGTAGATTTCATTTATATCCTCATCAATAAGCCTGACAATATTTCCCACTGACAAACGTTCATGTGAAAAATCCAATTGCCCACGATAATATGAAAGGTCAATAGCTGTGCAATTCACACGTTTGCTTGGCACACTCCTTTGTGCAATTTCCACTGCTAAAAGGGCCTGCAAAGATGCCTCATCTTTCACTGTGGGAAAATAAAGCTGGTCGGGGATTTCCCCATATAATTCCACATTATTTGAGACCGTTGCAGACAAACCATTTGGGGTTGTGCCAGTGATAACCGTTCGTAAATCAGAATAATCATATTCAAATTCAACGCTTGTGAGGTTTTTATCTATTCGCAATTGCTGTGTTTTCTTATTGGGAAAATCTAGTCGCCAATTTAGACGGCGTTTCGCATCCACCCAAAGCCACCCCCCGGCGCTTTTCCGTAAATCCAAAACTCCCCTAAGCACCGAAGTATTTTTTAAGTATAAATTCCGTTCTGCTTCCTTAAAAACAGAATCCACGGTGCCCATACTAATCCGGGGCAAAAATGAGTTGACTTGCAACCCCAACAAATCAGACAATAAAATGGAAATATCATTTGTTTCGTTATATTCAGAAACATACTGAAAACCCAAAACCCAAAGTATAGATTGACAAGAAACAACAAGCCTTGCACCACTGATTGCATTTTGTTTTGCAACGGAAGTAATGCAAAACCATTCCAAGGTAACCCCTTTTTCATCGCGCAAAACCACCCTGTTTGGATACCTGAAATTGTCTGCGTTATCGTCGGAAACGGGAATTGTGAAAACTAGCAAGGAAGGAAGGTTAGCGATTGTTTCCCATTTGCCAGAAATCCAATTCACCACTGTGGCAATTTTTGCAGTGGGGCTATAAAGTTCCAGTTGATACAAATATGGGTTTATAAAACTAGAGGCTTCCTCTTCGGAAGCCCCCGAAAAACCAAACAATTCCCTTCCAAAAAGGGGGACACCAAACTGGGTCATTTCCTAATTTCTCCAATAGGCTCCGCTTCTGCCCGTTTCAATGCACGGATATTTTCCAAAACCTTGGTATATTCCGCTGTTTCAATATCGACCACTTTTCCTAGTGATTCTAGTGCCTTTTCTGCTTGCCCTGCGAGTTCCTCCTTGCGTTTTACGGTCAAGGGATTTATGTGCGTTTCAAAATCTGCCATTTTATCCACGGCAACAGTCTCAAAAAATTCCATTGCCAAAAGAGGCTCCGCGCACAATGACTCATATGTCCCTGCAAAATCTTTCCACAAATCCCTGCTCATTTTTTTGTCTCCTTTTTAGGTTATCGTCTGGAAATTTCAATCCATTTGCTTGTGCTGGAATCATAAATTAAATGCAGGGAAGCCCCTGCTGTGCTCCCTGTCCAAGCTCCGTCAATTAGGCTGAATGTGTTGCTTGCCGCAATTGTCCAAGTATATGTTGCATTCGTTGTTCCCAGTAGAATAATTTCCTGCCCGTCGACCAAATCAGCAAAAGATGTTACTGCAATGTTCGCGGCAGTTAATGCGGGAACCTTAAAAACCCGGCCATTCAAAATAGAAGGAGTGGCAGAAATTGCCAAGGTTTGCGGTGGGGAAATTATAGCCCCATAATTTACCACATTTTTTATATGGGCATCTTTCCATATTTCGGTTGCACTGCCGAGGTTTGTTGGGCCCTGGTCTTCTGTGACATTGTCCCAATTGTAAAGAGGTTTCAAATCCTTCAGGAATCTTGAGCCTGCATAGTTGAACCTCACAATCTCGTCATTTAGGTCATTCGTTAGCATCAAATTCGTTGAAAGTGTTTTCCAATAAAAATTCCTACTGGCCCCACACATGTGAAAAATCACTTCGCCTGCCGTTCCTGCATCATTTCTGCAAAGTGACATTGTCCCGGATTCATACACCCGGAGGGCTACATTTCCTGCCCCATTATAAATAGTGAAAGATTGGTTAGTACCATTATTATCTGCATCAAGAAACACCCTGCAATCTGTATCAGCAAATAATTCCAAAAGACCACCCAAAGCCCCTGATACTTTCCCCCCCTGCACCTGAATATTGCCACCGTCCAAAACCTGCAAACCAAGTGTGGTATTGTTTGGTGCAAACAAAGATAATATAGCAGATGCCGCTTTTATAAGGGCTTTTTGCGCGGAAGCATTATACATTTCAATTTTAGTTTCAGCGGTCCCGGTGCCTAAAACCATGTCGGGCATTTCATCTGGGTCTAATACTAACCCTTCCAAAACATTGACAGCTTCCTGTATTTCTGAAACATATCCAGCGGTTATTGCGAGTTTTACTTCCGCCCCAATAAAATGTACAACGGCGGTGCTACTTTCGGCACCCCTTGTAACCACAAATTCATCTGCCCCTGAAACCTTTTCTGTGACAGTTAAAACTTCGTTATCAATGACCACATGGAATGGAAAAACACTTGGAAAATTACCTGCTTCCCCAGTATCAAGTTCAATGGACAAATCATCCGAATCTATATCAACGGCCAATATACCACTTGTGAAATTTTTTGGTGTTAGAAATTCCGTAGCCATTAAATAAAACTCCCTCGGTAAACAACGGCAAGACTGCCCGCTGTGAATCCTGACACACTAATCGAATTGACTACTCCCGGCTTCAGGGAGGGGGGCAGATTGCCCCTGTAAAGCCCCGAGACCGCCGCAGTCCATGTTGTGCCATCATCTACGCTACGCTCAACATGTTTGCGCTTAGAATCGAATCTGAGCATTGTCCCGGTCACAAATAAACCTGTCCACTTGCATAATTCCCCTGTGGTGTTATTTGTCAGGATTAGTTCAGTTACGGTTGCTCCGGTATTGGAAAATGACCACACAGGCAATGCATTTCCTGAACCTGTCACCACTTCCCCAGAACCATCGGGAATTGAAAATGTTTCTGGGTTTGCATCAATTGCTATATTTTCCGTATATTCTGTTTGTGTTTCTGCCTTGCCGCTCGGGATTAAAAACTCGCAACGCAAAGTCACTGCATGGTCAGAAATTAGATTCACGGTTACAGATGAAAAAGGAATAGCCACATACTGTCTTTTAACTGACAATGTTTCCTCAAATGAAAACTTCAGAATGGCTTCCCCATTCTCCGGGGAAAGAATTCCCTTTGTATAATCAATTTTTGCATATAAACTATCCAAACTATCAGCAATTGCAGAAAACTCAACTACTATCACAAGGGAATCCCTGCCACCAAAATAATAGACGCTCCCATCCCCTGCTAATTTTGTTTCCTGTGTAACCTTGAGTGCACTCCCTGAAAGATATTCAGGCAAACCCATTAGGTGATAACCATTGTCAGAAGTAAATGCCACTGAATTAAAAGTAAAACCTGACATATATTAAACTCCAAAAGCCACCCCAGTTTGCTGTGCCCGTGTCCGAATTTCCCTCATCAAAACCTTTGGCAATTCCCGTGCAATTTCCTGTGCGATTAAATCTCCATTGCCACTTGAACCATTCACTGAAACGCTAATGTTCCCTATCGGTGCATTAAAAGAATTGTTTGATTGAGGGGATACTTTTCCAGCAACCCCCGCCATGCTCAATTTTCCAGACATTTTGGAAATATCCACCATCCCCAAAGCGCCCATTGCCATATAAGACCACCTATACAATTTTTGCAGCGCATAAACCAGCCACCCGATCATGCGTACTAAATTTCCAGTCGTGGTGTCCCATACTTTATATGCCAGCCGCGCAACAAAGGCAATTTCATCCCAATACTTTTTTGTGGTTTCTGAAAATGAGCCCATTATGTCTAAAATTTGCTCTGTGAGTTTTTCGGCTTGTCTTGCTAGTCTGGTTACCTGTTCAATCCAATCCCCAGTGCCCGTCCCGGCATCCCCTGAAAGCTCATTCCAAAAATCAAGTGATTCTCCCAAAAATGTTGACAAAATAGACCCAATAATTGTGAAAATTCCTTTCCACATATAGCCCATTGCCAGCATCATATTTGTGATTATTTCAGAACCAACATTAAATAGTACTACCAGCCTATCCCAATTTCTTCGGGTCCATTCTATAAGTTGATTCATCTTGCTCATCAAAAAAGTAAATGCTCCGGCCAACACAACACCTATTGCCGCACCTGCCGCTAACACGGGGACGGAAAGGCCAGAAAAGATAAATAAAGCCATTCCAACTGTCGCAATCACAGGCCCCAAAACAAGCAAAAGTCCCGCAAAAGCCGCTGCTGCAATCACAAGTCCTGAAACCAAAGCCTTATTTTCTTTTGTCCATTCAATTATGGTCATCACAATTGGTTTTACAAATTCCACAATTCGGGCCAAAATTGGCAACAGGGCATTCCCTATTTCAATTCGCAATACTTGGATCATTGTACCCAATTGTTTCCATGCTAATTCCGGATTAGCCTCTGCAAATGCATCAAATGCATCTTGTGCCATGCCTGTTTTATTTGCCATTGCCCCAAGGCTTTCCGTAAGCGCCCCTGACAATTCACCCGTTAAACTCATAACAGCCGACAAGGCTTCCGTACTTCCTACAAATTTTAACATTTGTTCGGCATTCCCACCTGTTTCCTCTTTCAACCATTCCAAAGCACCTTGGAAACCAAGCGTTGTCAATTTTCCCTGTTCGCCCTGCCTGACAAACCCGGTAATAATCGCATTTAATTTTGTCACTGATTCAGCGGTAGCATTTCCGCCCTTAGTCAATGCGGCAACACTTGCGAACATTTCATCTGAGGACAAGCCAGCACTTGCAAAAGCAGGGGACAACCGACCTAAACTTGTGGACAATTCCCCGAATTCAGTTTTGCCTTGTTTTACTGCCACGAATGCCGCGTCAAATATCCCCCCCATTTCTGTGTATTCTATTCCGAAGGCATTTGCCACACTTGTGCCCAAATCAACCGCTGTCGTTAAATCAGACATACCCGCGGTTGCAGCTATTGCCGCCCTTTCAAGCAAATACGGTACTTCTGTTTCCTTTGCCCCCGCGCTCAAAGATTGATAAACTGCCTCCACTGAATCTACTAAATCTAATCCAAATTTCATGGACACATCTTTTATTGTGTCTCCCAAACCCTCCAAATCATCAACACCCATCGTTGCTACTTTTGCAAGTGCCCCTTGAAAATTCATTGCGCCCTTGGCAGCGTATCCCAAAGCACCTGCAATAGTACCGCCCAGCGCGGACATGCTTGCGCCAACACGTGCCGTCGACTGGCCCACACTTGCCATGGAAGTGTTGATTGTATTCTGTAATTTGCCCATGCTTCGGGCAAGGGCAGGGTCATCATATCGAACACCAAAAACAATGTCCCCGCCCTGGAAAACTCCGCTCATGATTTATTTTCCTTTCGAATTTTCCATCATACGCTCCCTAAATTCTGAAGCGGAAATTCGCCCCTTTTTTGTTTCCTGTTTATTTTCCTCATTCTCAAAAATTGCCGCAATTAAACAAACAAACTGGGAGGCGGTCCATTCGGTTTCAATTGTGTGAAAGGAAATTCCCCACCGTTGCATAACGATATCATACAATTTCCATTCACTTAATCTGTCGTTGGCTCCTGAGGGTTTTCCTCGGGGGGCTGTTCCAAGGTTTTCCCAATAAGAAAAGGGGCTGACACTCGGGTAATTATTTCATTGAAAACAAACATTACATTCTCAATTTCAAATTCATTGTTTACCCGGTCGCGCTCCTTCAGGGGAACCTTGAGAAAGTCAAAAATGTAATCAAGCACATCTGGGATTGATTCAATAAAACCACCAATGGAAACCTGTGATGTTTCTGTGGCGGCAATCCCATATTTTTGTGCTATTTTCATCCCTTTCCCAAACCAAATAGAACAGTCACGCTTGCAGGGTTCCTTAAAATTATAGGAAATTCCTGCAAGCGTGACCGTGGTTTCTGGGTTCAACAATGCCTGTTCTTCAAAATCTTGCACGACCAATACTCCAGAATTTAATTGTTGGGTTTACGCCGAAACAAGTTGATGCCACTGATATCCACTTGGAATTGTGGCCGTTCCAAAAATATCAACCTTCACTTCCTGTGCCGAAAGCTGTTTAACTCCCCCTGAAATTGCGCCCGCTGAAATTTCAACCGAGGGGAAGTAATGGAAACCCATGCCCCCAATTTCAACCAACATGGCACGTCGAGTATAGGTTGTGGTTTTTGTGTAAATTGAACCAGTATTAGAAACATTAGTTGCAAATGCTAGGATCTTTGCCCCGATTTCATACGACTTGAAAACAACCATATCGGGGGTGTCCACGCCAAACCGCATTTTTGCTACCTTTTTTTCCTGCAAAGGAGCCTTCACCACAATTTCATCGGTGTCTGGTTCGGTAAATTCAAACTCATCTTCGGACAAAACAAAATCAACGGCTTCCCAGCCAAACATATCTTCGCCGCTGGCTATCTTCGTCCAATCAATTCGTTCGCCCAACTCAGGCAAAGTGGTTGGAGCGGCTTGTTCATCCACGCCAAAACCAATTTGCACAACAACCCCTGTTTCTGTTTCTGCTTGCCAACTAGCCATTGTCCAGTTCCTTTCCTTGGTGGTTATCCCACCATTTTTATGTTATAAGAGGCATATACTACTGGCCACTGAGTATCCGGATCATAGGTCATATTCGCGGTTATTAAATACGCCAAGATTATGCTTTCCGCCGTGTGCCCATTTTGTAGTTTTTTGTGCAATGTGGAAAGTAAATCTAAAACTGATTCAAATTTATCCGTGCCACCGTAAATACGGAATACTGCCTGCATATTAAAAATGTCCTTATTTAGGGCACTTTCCATGCTTTGCATCTGTATAATTATAGCACTTTCTTTATTTTGAAAGCTAACAGGCAATTTGCCAATACAAACCCGTTCTATGCCTGAGCCTGATTCAAGTAAAAATTCTTTGATTGTTTCCAGAACATTCATCCGTATTTCTCTTTCATTATTTCAAAGGCATTTTTAATTGAAGGCGCAAAATAAGGCCTCGCGGGCATTTTGGCAGTGCCCAATTCTAAAAATCCACCGTATCTGGAGGTTGTGCCAATTTTCCACCCAAACCCACCGATCCCCCCGGATGCTTTTTTTGCCACGATACTGTCCCGGTTGTTCCCGGTCAATTTTGGTGATTCATGTTTCGCCATGTAAATCACCTTATCTACAAAATCCTCTTTTATCATGTCTTGTGAATGTGAACGTAAATCCCCCTCTAAATCAGGACTTATATTCACTTTCATGTTAAGTAAAAATCCCATTACATTACCAACTTTCCGATTGCGATCCGATACCCCGGCAGGTATTTAGGTTCGCCCACAATTGCATAAATCTGCGGAATATCTAGGACATGCCCAAACCTTGAATGAACCCGAACCCTGCTAGAAGTGTCCAGTGACTCATCTATTGGGAACCATATTTCTGCCGTTTTTATTGGATATTCCGCACCATCAACTGTCTCATGCCCCGGCCCGAATTTTTCATGGACAAGGCATATTGTCTCATCGGTATTATAATCCCAAACTTGCCCATCTGCCCCCCAAACCTGATCACGCAAAACGCCAATATTCATGCGGTCAATCATTCTCGATTCTGCAAAAACTTGGGGGTTCATCAAAACAATCTCCGATTTGCGGAAAAGATTCCTTTCAAAAGCGGATCAGATTCAACCATCATTTGGTAAGACATTTCCCCGACTGTCAAACTGGAAAAACCTTCCGAACCGGTTTTGTTATACATTGCAGAAACAATGCTCTGGGTTGCGGATAACAGCGAATTGTCTTTAGCGGTTGGTTCTATTGAGGGAATCATGTACGCGCCTTGGTGTGGATGCAAACAAAGTGCCCGGAGCAAAGAAATGTTTGCATCATAATTAAATGAGGGAAGACAATCCTCCCCGATTATCCCGGTATTTAATACATATTCCTCCCCTGTCCAGATAACACTAATTGCTTCATATTTTTCACCAATTGCCCTTAGTTGGGTTTGCAATTCACCTGCAATTAAATCCCCTGAAACCTTACTGGACACATCAAGCGCAATTTCATTTCCCTCATCGGCAAACATGGAAAATTCCAAAGTTGTGTCAATATAAGATTCGATATTTTCCACGGGATACTTTCCCCCAAAAAGCACACTTGGGAACGTATCTGGAAAAGTCCGGTTTGTAACCATGGCAACGTAATACATAGCCCCTGAAACAATTGATGCTACCAATTGATAATCAGTTACCTTCATTGCGGGGTTTAGAAATGATTGCTTTACCAAAGAAAGAAATGAGGGTGTTCCCACCACAATTTTGAAATTCTGAAGATCCCCCCACGGGGATGAAACGGTTATTGTTCCCGCCTTTTGAAGTGTCCCGTATTTTGCCGAAAAAGAATATGTCCCGCCACTACCAATATCGGCAGTGCTGTAAATAAATCCCTTGATAGAAGAGGTTACCACCACTTCTGAAAAATCCTCTCCTGAGGGAATTTCAAAAGTACCTGTTAGTTCTATTTCCTCAAAAAACCCCTTATAAATTAAGGATTCATCCGAAGTGTAAGCCACCCAATCATCTCCCCGGCGCGGTCGCGCCTGTTAATTATTAGCCATTTCCCAATAATCTAAAATCCCGGCCCCACAAAAATCTCTTAGTTTTCCTAATAGAATTGGCTTGTTTATCCTGTGCCACATTCTTCCTGCTTGACCAATAGGTAGTGTCCTTGGACGCATTTCCAACATTAGGGTGATAGGTTGTTACTTTCGCATCCTCTGCCCAATAAAATTTTCCAATTGAATTCGCAAACTTGCCCAATTCATTGTCGGCATAAAAATGATAGTAATCAGGGCAAAATATCTGCCTGTCAGGAAATCGAGATATGAATTCCCTATCTAAGGCAAAAAAACAATACTCGGAAATCCCCGGAGTAATGGGCAAATTTTCAATATGCAAACCCACCATCAAATCGGAATTGTCATCAAAATATCCCATACAATTTAGAAGACAATCTGAATGCATCACAAGGTGGTCGGCTAGAACCATAACCACATCGGCGCTGCTTTCCCCCACCAAACCATTTACAATTCCTGTGAGGGCCTCTGGCTTGCCCCCATAACGAACATTTATGTTCACTATCCAGTCCTCGGGAGATTCTACTTTCTGGGCATACTTCAAAAACCGGGCTATTTCATCTTCTCGGTTATATGTTGGAACTACAATTTCTAAAGTTCTCATTTTGTGGCTTTTTCCCTTTTTTTCCTGTTTCTGCTTTCCTGATAATGCACAATAACAGGGAAATCGCAAGGTGTTTTTCTATCAAAAATTCGGCAATACTCTTCCGGCAAATGGTGTATTTTAGGATTCAATTCCTTCACACAATCTGCCAATGTCACTTGATCGAAAATACGCGGATTCTTTTCACAAGCACTTGCCCAAGTATCCAGAAGTTTGTCCCCTTTTTCAGTGGGCAAAAATGCCAAAGTTCCAGAAGCTAAAACCTTGTTATCCATTGTGTGATATGCCACATCGGCACCATTCATTTGGAAAAATAGATCAGGGTTTTGTTTTATCCTAGCATCGGCATCAACCCAAACTAATATAGATTCAGGGTATTCCTGCCGAACACATTTCATGACATATGATTTGAGATTGCAATTTTCTAACCATTTCCCGGTATCATCAAAAGGGATTATTTCGTGATTAAGATTAAACTTTTCAAAATCACCTCGGAGTGATGCCGCAAGTTCTGCGTAATCGGGAGTATACGCAGTAACAAAAAGCACATGGGGGGATGCTTCTTGTTGGGGAGCGGGTGGGTTTGTGGTAGGGATGGTTTGCGGCACCGCTCCAAGGTGATCTGTATAAAAAGGAAAATCCTTAATACCTGATTTAGGATTCATATTGAAAACTTCAATATCCTTAGGAACCAATGGGGCAAATTGCTTGAATGATTTTATAAATGCTTCAAATACGTTATCTTTTTGTTTTTCAGGGTGCCCCGAATGGAAATGATTTTGCATGCCGTTCTCAGTTTTTTGGCAATCGAATCCTACAAGGAAAATCCTCTTCGCGCCTAATAGAATCGCAAGATTCAGCGCAGGAATTCCGCTGTTACTGTAACGGGTTAAACCTTCTTCCAAACTAGTGGAAAAAGTACTCGCTGTTTTGTAGGGGTCAAAAACTACAATATCTTTTTCTTTTACAGGATATTTGCTTCCCCGCAAAATGATTTTTTTCCCCTTGCAAGTGGCCCACCGTTCCCGAGCCTCTTCCCCGTATTTCCCTTCAATAATCCACGTCATCCAGCGGCGGTCGGTTCCAAAAATAATGTCGCACTTGTAAAATTCAAATGCCCGGTTAATGCCTATAACCTTTTTTCCAGCATAAAAGGAAGTTGGGATATTTAGAACCGATGGGCCTCCCCCAATTATAACTACATCCTGCCCCTGCCACATACCTTCCTGAATCCCTTGGTAGGATTTTTTAATAATGCAGGGCTTCTGTGCTCCGAAATCAACTTGACCATTTTCCATGTACCAATAAATTGGAACCTTCAGCCCTTCATAAAATTCTGTTATTGCATGGCAATTATGGGTGTCACCCTCAAGAATTACGCAATCGAATACCTCAGCTTCTGATTTTTTCCAATATACAGGATTGCGGAACGATGCCTGCAAACCTTTCCATTTCTTAGGAAATTCTGCAATTATTTTTCCCTTGGATAGATAAATTCCGCAATGCATCGTTCCGCAATCCTTTCTGTATATTGGATTAGGTTACCGGGATTCGATCACGATACCGGGGCAATCCTTAACCGAATTAGCAACGCGTTCCCAATTCGTAGTGGTGCCAATTGCGGCAATTGTGGGGTTCGCTCCGCCAGTTCCATACTTATAAGAGATGCCCTTCATGCCAATGTTGACTGCGTATTCGCCCTGAATACGGCCAATCAAATTCTCCTTGCCTGTAACCACCTCAGAAACAATTGTCTCAGTTTCAGTCTCAAGCACGGAAGCGGCGTCTGAAACAAGCCCAAACGTTTTGTAGGATGTTTCATAAGCAGAAACACCCGAGGCGGCGTCCTCTTTCAGGGAAGCCGAATCCATGACAATAACAGGTCGACCCAATGTTGCAGGGGTTCCACCCATAATCACTAGATTCGAAATCCCAAAAATGTTGTCCGTAATCTGACCTTTAATCAGGTCAAAAAACGGCTTGGAGTGCATCACCCAGCATGCGATTTTGCTGTAATTGTCCCCAAGTTTACTCATGCCTTCCGCAAGAAATGATGCGCACATTAGACCTGTGTCCGTGGTGCCAACATTTTTTGCATCGTACACAAGATCATAAACTCCGGACGATGTAGACACCCCCTGAATACCAGCATCTAAGGCGGTCAGAATTGTGTCCACACTATCAGCCAATTTTGCCTCCCCCGCCTTCTGCCCGAAAATATAGGACATTAGCTGGGGAGTTTTCCCGATCTTGCGCCACGAATCCAAAGTATGTGCAATCGGGCCGATACGCCTATTGAGTTTAATCGCGTAATGATCCTCTTGCTCAAAATTAGCGTCGTCAACTGCCGAATCCAAAAGCGGGTTGCGCCTTTGAACAAGGTCATCTACCGAATGGTTGAAAAACGACTTGCGCTCATACAATCCCTCAAGAGTGTTGCTCCCAAGGCGGATTGCATTGCGGCTTGCCGAATTAAACAAATTAAGATTCCTCGCGAGGAATTCAATTTGACCCGAATGGTACTCAGGATTTAGGACCGTAAAATCTGTATAGATCCCAACATCTGCCATGTCCAATTCCCTTTCTTTTTAGCTTGCCTTTTCTGTGGCGAACTCTGCCATTACGGCTTTAGTGAATTTATCCTGCCCATGCTCTGAAATAAACGCAACCTTTTCGGTGTCGGTCATTTTAGATATAGGCTTGTTTGCTGTCTGTTGTCCGTTCGTTTTGCTCGGGCTTGTATTTCCCAGGCGCACCGCCACGGCCTTTTCCACCGCAGACTGGAAAACAGTATTAAACGAATCAACCGTATCAGACAATTCTTGCAATTCATAATTCATCGCAAAAAACATCTTGCGGAATTGAGGCTCTGTCACTTCCTTTTTGTCAAGAAGGGACTGGACCTTTTTTTCCCGTTCCACTGTTTCCTGCAATACTTTCAATTCTGCAAGCTCGGTTTCGCGCCGTTCCGCCAATTCTTTCCATTTTTGGTCTTCGAGCAGCTGCCGCTCTTCCTGTTCCCTTTTCACTTTGGAAGTAATTTCCTTTTCCAATTTTGACCTGTCGCGGGCTAGGCGGTCAGTCAAAATTCGGTCAAGATCTTCCTGTGAGAAAGTTTTGTCAGGCGGTGTTTTCTTCTCGGTTTCCGTTGTGGTGGGTTTGGCTTCGGGCTTTACCTCAACATCAACCACATTGTCTGTTTCGGTTTTTTCGTTCGTTTCCATTTCCAAGTCTCCGGTTGTTTTCCAGAAATTAGCCGCTTTCTGTCCGCGTGATTTTATTATAGCAGATATATAATTATAAAGTAAACTTGTTTAATCAATACAATACATTTGGGTTAAATACTTTCTTCTTAAATTCTGACAAAAGGGTTCCCCCAATTGTATCCGCTAATTCCTTGCCATATGCTTCCCGGATATAGGGGATATACCGCATAGGGTTTTTCAGAAACAGGGATGCTAATTCCATTTCCAGAATTAAACAGACCACTTCATCTGGCCCCTCAAATGTTTCCCCTGCTGAAAGCCTATATATTTTGCTGTCTTTTTCAATCCGCATAATATCCTCCTAGATGTCATCACCTTGCATGATTTTCAGAATTAACTCAAAGTATTCAGGGTCAGTTTCTGCAAACTTGCCGGGGTCACTGTGCATAAATTGCAATCCCATTGACAATAATTCTGTAGACTTCTGCCCTCCCTTTTCGTCTGGATACCACTTGGAACAATAATCATCTGGAAATTGGTCCCTACGGTATTGCTCCTGTTTTTCAAATCCCGGGATTGTTTCAATAGGATTATTTTTCGTACGTTCATTATAAAAATCAAACAAACGCCTTTGTACCTCGGGGTTATTGTGTTCAATACAATGCCCCATTTCATGGATAAATGCGCGTTCACTTGCTGTACGGGAATTTCCAGAATGTAAGAAGTTCCCTTTCGGATCGAAATAACCTCTTTCCGCGGCATCTGCTATCAATCGGACCCTCACATTCTCTGGTATATACCTATCTGCCATCATTTTGGAAAGGGTGTCTATGCCAGATTCGATTGCCTTTTTTTGCTTGGGTTTGAGATTTTCCGACATGGAATAACCCACCTTGTCCTTATTAAATCCCTTTTCCGGCCACAATGTTTCCCTTGAAAATTTATCAATTGGGAGCGCATCAAGTTGGCCCTTTATTTTTGTCAATTTTTGATTAAACTCTGTCTTTTCCTTATCAGTTTTAATATCACCCCATGTTTTCATCAAGGCGTCTTTTTCAGCAATTATATCATTTCGTTGCTTCTTTAATTCTGTTTCTCTCTCAAGATAATCGCCCGCAGTTTTTGCCTTGCCTACTTTTTTTTCTGTTTCAAATACAAGGGGTTTCTTATCTGGGATAGGTTTCTTATCTGGGATAGGTTTCTTTTCTCCAGGTTTCTTATCTGGGATAGGTTTCTTATCGAGAATCCCCTCTTCGCCACTTCTTGCCGCTTCGCCACTTCTTGCCGCTTCTGTTTCTTCAATTCTTTTTTGCATATATTCGTTGTCCCATTTGTCAGGTTCCATGGCCTTATATGCAATTGTGCATCTGCAATTAGGGTGTCCCGGCACATGTGTTTGCCCGCCGGGAAAAGAGTCCTTTATTTTAATCCACCCAGCGGCCTCATTCCCTGCGCATAAATCTGACACCCTGTCATCGTTTACGGTCATCCATGCCTTCCAATTTTTTTTATTTTCAACAGCATCTTCAAAATGAGCCTCGCCTGTCGCATATCGCATTTCCGTGCGGGCAATAGTTTCTTTTCTTTCCCGCAGTAATTTATTAAAGTACCTTTTGGTTCTTTTCTTAATTGTTCCCTCATCCAGCCCATTTGCCCGCATCATGTCCTCATATTTAATCAAACTGTTTGCACGGGGACGGTCGAGACCCTTGACCATATCTAATTCACGTTTTACATCTAGTGGATTTTTACCTGATTCAATTCCCTTTTTAATTACATCGGCAATTTTATTTAATTCCGATTTGGTCATCAGGGTCACAAGGTTGTTTTCCCTGTTGGGGTTATTGGGAGTATTTTGTGCAATATCCAATACCCTTTGCCCTGGGGGAATTCGCAAGGCACGTAACATTTCATTATAGATATCGGGATCGAGTAAATTCTTGGCATTGATAATTTCCAGCATATATGCCAAAAATAAATCATCTTCCGCTATTGTCCCGAGCCCCATTTGGGCAAACATTGCGGCAACCTGTTTTTTAGTCAATTGCCCAAACGACACGCTTTTAGGTGGCACTGGTTTTTTCCTTAATTATACGATCCACTGCCCCGGAGGAAATCATAAAATCAACTACGGCAGTTGACAAGTTTTCCATCATTTCCCCAATTACTTCCTCAAAATTAACCGCTTTGGATTCAATGGCGATTTGTTCCTGTTCCCCCTGCATTGCTTGAGTTTCAGGGGATTCCTCCTCGGGCATATTTGCAAGCTGATCTTCCAACTTTGCGAATTCCACTTCCGGATCGGTTATATCCGTTAGCAGTTCCAGCATGGTTTTTTTAGAAACAATTCCATTCAAAGCCCCTATATTTTGCCATTCCTCAATCCTATTTACCGGCATGACAAATTGAATTGTTATTGTGTAATCTTCAAGGATGGGCTTATTCAACTTAGCCCACATTGCATTTATCAATGACACCCGGTCCGCCACGGATTGTTTGAGGAATGAAATCACCGATTCTGAATTTCGTTGCATGGGTGAAAAAAGTAATTTCAAGGCAATCCCAGAAGTGGCCCCAGATGCGCCGACAACATTTGCCACATCGGGAACCTTGCCCATAATGTGTATATGTTTCCTTGTTCGATCCAAACGGTCTTGGATGCGCGCCGTGTCGAATGTCCTCGACATATACTCTGCATCACCCCCGTCTGGAAGTGGGATCATACGTTTTTCTCTAATAATTGTCTCGTTTTCCGTTGCCCATACAGAATCAATTCCGGTCAATTTCAGAATTGAATCCACATCAATTTTTACCGAATCCCCGTTAGCTGAATCGGTCTCATTATATTCATCATTTTGTTTAATTAAAGCATCGGAAACCAGCCCGCTTGCATTTTCATCTACCCGCCACTGGATTACAGGAACCTTGCCATAAAAATGTTGGTTTTCTTCTGTAATTGTCCAATTGTCCCCATTTTTTTCCATGTGAACATAGCCAGTTTTTGTATAAACCGAAATCAATTCTATTTCCTCAATCAACACTTCCTGATTATAAATTGAATACTCCGGGAGTGAAACCCAGCGGATTGCCAATGCAATATCCCCGTCTGAATCTCTTTGGATTAGCCATTCGTTGCTTGGGTAATTCTTTATTACCACTTGCCCCTTTTCCGCATCGAAAGAATGCACCTCAATCCCATATCCAAACAAATAAGCATTCCTCCGATTATCAATATCCTTGGACCCAATAAAATTGTCATCCATTATTTGGGCATATTCTTTTACTGCCTCCACCATCAAATCATCTTCGGAAGATACCTGATAAGGGCTTATTGTGCCCGTGTGCTCATCAACAATGTGGCCTATCCAGTTGGTTACTATATTTCCTTTGGATTTTCCATCACCGTATTTTTCATCACGGTCCAAAATATCATGCTTTGAATCGTAATAATTTTCCCGACGAGTTCTTTTTGCACGGTTCTGTGTGTCGTTCGACCACAACGCATCAATCATGTTGGTAGTTAAATTCATCCCCAATTTGCTTGAAATATCCATTGTTTTATGCCTTTCTTAAATTCGCAGGTGTGACCTGTCAAATGTGCCGCCGCTAAATTTCTCAAAATACTTATAACCTGTTGTAATACAATCTACTATATCATCATGTGTGCCTGAAGGAAAATCAGCGAATTGCGTAATTAAATCATGCCGCCATTTAACTCCTTGTGGAATTATAACATTTCCATTTTCAAATAAAGGCTCCAGCACACTACAACGCACAACCTTATCGGTGGATGACGTTACCTTGATTACAGTTCGTTTGCCCCTTAGAACGTGTTTCAGGTCAGCCCACGCGTCCTTGTAACCGGCCACGGCCTCGATAGCCACAGGCACTTCCGCACCATCATGCATTGAGGTGCTCCTGATTATTTCATCTCGTGCGGGTTTTTCCTTTTGGAAGTAAATTAAATCTTTTATCCATAGTGTCGGTATCCCATTGTTTTTTGTCACGGCCA
>Ga0136588_1000265_pt1 | contig 19765 bp, 12 predicted proteins | sample AntRauMFilla1564_FD_104782 | JGI IMG/M metagenome (GOLD analysis project Ga0136588, IMG submission 104782) | Saline lake microbial communities from Rauer Islands, Antarctica - Metagenome Filla 1 #564 | ecosystem: Environmental > Aquatic > Non-marine Saline and Alkaline > Saline | place... | reverse complement strand
TTGCCAAAAAAGCATTAATCAAAAATGTCAAAGAAAAATCCGATGCAGATAACTGATCGGTGCTGGCGGAATAGCCGGGAACAAATTTTGTCAAAAGACCGATTTTGTCGTTTCGTATTACCAGATCGTAGTACTCTGGGATAGGAACCGAATAGAGAGAATAAATGTGATATGTCAAATATTCAGATAGAATGTGAATAGTTTCATCGTTTGGATCTCCAATTTCCTGATACAGAAATGAGTCCGGAAACTTGACGATTACTCTTTGGTTCTTGTAGTCGTATTCAGATACATCATGACTCGAACCAGATAATCTGCGAGCGGCACCCAGTTCCGCAGCACGGATAGCCATTTCTGAAACAAGTTGGTTGAATCTCTTCATGAATTGATCTTCTCATACCATTTCCCCGGAAAATTTGATAGAACTGGCAAATGGCTGTCCAGCAAATTTAATCCGGATTCTCATTATATTTAGATCTTTTTCATCTCGAATAATTACGGAATTTCCTGAACTTTTCCAAGTAAGAGCCTTTGACTTGATTAGAATTTTCCTACAATCCATTTCTAGAGGATCTTCGTATTGATAATCGTTGTTGTCTCTGATGATGATAATGTAGGGTATTACTTCCTCATCGGCGTTCATCCAATAGTTAAGGATGTGGTCTACATTTTCTTTGTGGGATTTTCTGATGTAATTGGAGCATATTCCAAATTTCTTATCATTAAGAATGCATCCCAAAAACTCATTGGAGTCTTTGAGAATATTCTTTGATAGGGCCTTATCAGACCGGATTTGATCTTTCCGTCCCTTCGAGGAAATGTTGAGTTTGTATTTTTCTATTATCTCACCGGTTTTTTTATTGCAAATGTTTCTGTAATTGATGTCGAGATACTCACCGACTTTGTATAATCCGGGATTCTTCAGAACTATTTTTCTTTTTTTGTTATGAGATTTTAGTGATAATCCCACATAAGATTTGTCATCGAACTCTATGAGTAAATCGCTAGGGTTACCGCCAGTAATCCCAGTCATATTATGTAGTGCGTTGTTGCCACCGACCCAATGCACATCTTTGATTTTATGAGGATCTAGATTTTTTTTGTGAAGATAGTCGAGAACGATCTTTGTCAGTGGGTGATTTTCGGTCTTTTTCCACTCTAGTATGAAGTCTCTTGACTCCAATTCAAATTGTTTTCCTATTTCTTTATTACACATAATTAATATTATACTACCGGAATACGACTGGTTTCTAATACAACAGTCCCGCTCTTATGTTTCCACGCCCAATAAGCCCCGGTGATCAATTGGCTTTTGACTTGTTTCAAAGTTTCTCTGGCATAATTTTTTGGAGGATATATTACATATGTTTTGCCAAGATTTTCTTGTTGGACTATATCGACCACGGTTGAAATAATTCTTAAATATGACATCTTGTTAAGATTTTGATCGTGTTTTATGTCTACAACCCGGCCATCTAAAAATACTTCAACATCGTATGAACTCTCACCATAAATGCCTATGTCTCTTACTATTCTTGAAAATCGTACAAAAATACTAAATTGATTAACATATAGGTCATATTGATGGACCAAATGCCCACTATTTACTGTGTCTTTCCTGAACCCATACGGAGGGTAAGAGGAAGCCCCTTTTTGTAAAAACTGTGAAAATGACGGGATCATGCCATGAATCCTCCGGGTGGGTGTCGATCTCGAAGGGACTCTTCTATTTTTTGTATTTCTTCGTCAGCCTGCTGATAGATTTGTTCGCCGTTGAATGTAATACCGCCGGGCATCTGTACATTATTGTATTTTGAGAGATTGGACCCCCACTGCCTTTTTACGAGCGCGGTGGTGTACTTCTTCAATTGATCACTATTGTAAATTCTACCGAACGCATCTGGATCTAAAACAGATTGAACCTCGAATAAAATGTTTTGACCGGGTTGTAAGTAATCACGATCCAAATAAACTCTGAGTATTCCCTTGGCTCGGTAGTATTCAAAATTTGTCTTTTGATTCAACATTTCGTCGAGCAATGCCAAGTGATCTCTCTTCATACTATATCCGACCAAATCAAAACTTCCAATACTAGGCAAGGATGATAGCATCATCTGGTAGCGAACATCGAAAAAATTATTTGTAAATCCATTTTCTAAAGGAAAAACATTGACTATGGCAAAAACAGAGTCCGGAACTGTCATGTCCAGCCAGCCCAAGGATACTGCGATATCAACCTCGGCCTGAGTGATCACATGCTTCAGGATGATTCTCTCCAGACCATCCTCGTGATGCTCTGAGAACACTTGCAGGGCATCGTCTATTCTATCCTGTATCTGTTCAGAGGATATGTTAATCTTAATGACTGGATGCCCCAATCTACGCAGAATGTAATCTGCAAATTCTACTCTTGTGTTTGGACGCATGTATTGTACCTTCTTCGGTAATTGTTGTCAAGAAAATTATTCTACGAACTGCACCCACTGTGAAGATTCTTCATCGACCACATATGTCAGAAGAACTCCACTAGTAGAATTAAACCAACGATCACCAGCATTCGGATTTTGCGGGGCATCGGGTCCATATGCGAACGCGGTACCGGCGGAATTGAGAGATCCGTCTGGAGCCGGAAAAACAAAAGAGCCAAGAGAAAGACTCTGGCCAAAATTTATTTTTCCAGAAGCGATTCTTTTTAGGCTTCCGGATGTTGTCATTGCAACGATATCCCATACCGCTGCATCAAATTTAAGAAATTTTGTTGTATCGGAATGTATGTTTATTCTGATTGAACCATTAGAAATTGACTCAATTTGAGAATTAATCTGGTATGATGCGGACATTCCATAATATTCTTTAAATGCTCCAGTCATCCCGCCGCTAATGAAAGAAAGATTTACAGGATTTCCAAACATGTCTACAACATTTATTACATGTGTAAAGTCTGTCCCGGCTGGGATTACTAGATTTTCATTATAGACAAACTGGTCATTTAGCACAGTTAAAAAACCTTACCCTTAATCCATTGATATCCAGAGACTATTTTAGACCAAACAAAAGTTGCAGTTGAAAGCAACCATTTTCTGGCTGCTGCGATATGCTGCTGATTCTTTCCCGCAAAAATAATGAAAATTACCGAGGCGATCAAGAATCCAAATACGATTAAAAATGCTGGGCTTCCCATAAATTTTCCTTTATGAACCGATTTTTACCAAATCGAACTGGTTGAAAACCACTCCGTTAGGTCCGGACATCCGAAGTGGGTTGGCGGTAGTTGAAACAGAAATTGGTATTGTCATGCTCCACTGACCTACGCCGCCCGTATTTAGAGATCTGGTCGCTATCTGAGAGGGGCCTTGGTTGACTACAATTGAGAGAACGCTTGCAGACCCAGTATTAACCCTACCGGAAACTATTACTAGGTATTTTCCCGTAGATGTTGGCTGAATCATAGTAGTTGTCGCATCAAATCCAGTACTTATGAGGCTTGATTGAGATCCGACTATAGCCGTAGAAGCATCCACATATTGTTTATTTGTTGCATGACCGGACTGCGACGGAGTAGGAAGATTTATAACATTAAATCCGTTTGCATTTATTGGACCCGTGGCGGCGTTTTCACCGTTTGTCCGCATGTAATTTGCATCAAAATCCAAAGAATCTAGCAAATTGTCAACATATATTTTAGTAACTCCGTCTTGCGCTCCGACAGGATTTCTAAGATTTGTAATTCTTTTGTTTCCACAGGACATGGCAACAACATTATCCGTAGTTCCGGAAGCAGAAGATATGGTAATGATAGATGTTGTCGCGGGATCTGCGATTCTAACAGTTGCTAAAGTATCACCTGAAGGCGTTCCCTGAATGGTCGTTCTGCCGGTTAGTTGCGTGGGACCGTTCCGAGTAAAATCTGCTCCGGATACAGTAAGCGATGACAGTATGGTCTGTGCAGATGCTCCGAGAAGCAGGCTCAGGGTCGATGTGTTTGTAGCAATCGTGGTTTTTTGCTGAGGTGTTAGAGAAGGTTGAGCGGCATCATGTCTTACAAAGTGAGAGAGTAGATTATTATTCAGAACCGGGCTTGCACCAATTAAGTTTCCAAATTTACTGACAGCAATATTTCCATTTTGATCTACGATGTTTCTGTCGTCTATTAATCCGATATTAGTTCTGGCTCTGATTTTGCTATCATTTGGAATATCTTGTACTAGATCTGCCCTAATGAGCGTCGGATCTCCAGAATTTGCAGCATTGATATTAGATAAAAATTGATTTATTTCATTTTCATCGAGCCCGGGCTGGGAGACATTGTATCGAATATACAGATTGTCATGATTATGCCCACCAGAAATAAATGCATCCGCACTAGTTTTTGCTCTTATGACCGGAGTGACCGCAATAGATTTTGATGATTGTTTATTTGTCATTTTATTAGTCTCCTATTCTATATCCGTTCCACCAGTCGATAAAAGTCGGAGAGGTGTTATCCACATCATTAGTTTCAACAGTAACAGTTAGAGAACCGTTGGTTACTCTGACTATTGCGGAAACAGAACCGTTTCCGCCGTTAGGATCGCTGAACTCACCGCCACGATGAAATACCATAACCTGATCAGCGTCACCACCACCACCGTTAAATCTAACCAAATACTCATACGCATTGCTAAATCTATCATTTCCTCCAACTCCAACCTTATATAATCCGTTTGCGATGCCACTTTCAGTTACACTATTCGTGTTTAATTGTTGGGCCTTCGCCTCTGCAAAGGTTGGAATAGCACCGCCCGGACCCCTTGCATTTGGCAAATTCCAATAAGTTACTGGAGCGGGCGGTGGCGGTGGACTAACCTCAACCAAATCTCCGGAACTGAGATTATCTTCTGATCCGGCACCGTCTGGATCTCCCGTTCCGACCACTCCGCGAGAGCGAAGATCGGGGACAACAAAGAATTGCCCTGTTCCCTGAATTTGAATGTCGTCGTAAAGTGTACCGGGATTTGGATTACCCGCCAGAGGCTGGCTAAGTCCCAAACGAACCCCTCCGGGAACTCCAGTAACCCAAGCAAGCGTAACATTGGTAGTGTGAACGGGATTTCCGGCAGGATTAAATCCATACTTAAGTTGCAGTGTCTGACCCGTTGCAAAATTTCTAGTTTCTGAAGGTTCTCCAGCGACAGTAATATTATCCTGCCCGCTGGTTCCAAATGCTTCTATGTTAAATTGAGTTTGAATAGAATTTTTTAGGTCTGGGTAATCTACAGAAGAATAGATCTTACCGTCGCAAACCAAAAAGTCTGAATTTAAATTTATATTGCCATCGCCTACGAAACTGATGGACCCAACAGGAATCACGGATGAGATGTCGATCGTGTCTCCGGTTGGTGCTGGCCTTCCGTTGTAGTTTGTTATAAGAATTTTTTGATTTTCCAAGGCAATAAACATGGGCTTGGTAACCGACGAAGCGTTTGATGGCTTGGAATTTGAAACTCCGCCCGTAACAAATTCAGACAAGTAATAAACTTCTCCGGCATTTAAAGCGACCGTACCACCTACTGTACCATACCCCAACGAAAGAACAAAATCTAAAATTTCTGGAGATTCTACGATTCCAAAATATCTAATCTTGAACGAATTTGGATTAATGATATCAACAACGATTCCGACCGCATTAGCAGTTGATTCTCCCGTTGCGATAGCAGCGACGAAGTTACCGGAAGAATCTTTTCTGATACACATGCCGGTAGAAAGTCCGTGGTTTGTCTGTGATATCGTTTCTTCTATTCCGGCACCGAAAGGTAGGAATGTCTGATTGATTTTTCCCGTGGAGTCCGTGATTGGAACCGTGTTCGGTGTTCCTCCGGTTGTGGTACCGTGCGCACCGTCTAGTAGATCAGCGTTTAAGTTAATGGCTAGGCCAGTTGTTGCGAATTCTAGAGTTCCGTTTCTCTTAAATTGTATTGATGGGGTAATTACAGAAGTTGACCCAAACGGACCAATACTTAGAGTATCAGTTACGGAGGAATAAAAATTAGCATATCCTGTGGCTTCCGCGTCTGCGGTGGTAAAGGCACTAAAGATCGAATTGCCGTCAGCAACAAAGTTGAATCTGTCAATATTGGATCTGAAATTACGATTTTTCAAGTATTTGTTTGGAAATATTTCAATGTTTTCAGAGGATGTCCATGCAGCGTTTTCTGTATTCGCATTCCATACCCAAGTCCAAAGTTTTTGCCCCTCCCCGCCGCCGTCCGGGATTACCGTGTCTCTTGTGGTGACAATGAGGCCAGATCCAGAGGCAAGTGTGGGAAGAGTCTGGCGTTCTGGTGGTGCAAAGGTGGCTGTATGGGTTTGCAATCCCCTAGCGATTACGGCTTTCGTATTCGAGAGAAGCGCATACTGCCCGCCAGCAGTTGCACCTATGGAAGAGAATTCTGAGAATGCATCCCCCGTACCACTAAAAATGAAGTCAGTTACCGTTATGGATCCACCGGCAATGTCCGCAGATCCTATGACACCTCTGCCTATAAATGTTCCGGAATCTGCTGGAGTGAAGTTGGTATAGGGAAACGGGTCGGCTATCGTATCGACAAAAAATACATTCATACCCACAGTAGCACCAATAGCCACCGTTGCAAACTCTAACTCATCGTCAAAATTAACCGAAAGTTCCAGAGTCTTATCTCTGAACGATGCGTCTACTTCTAGTACGACTGCATTGGTGCCCCCAAAAATTACCCCCTGCGTGAATGTAACAACTCCCTCGAAATTCATATCATTTAATATCGACGAGGGTAGCATATTGCTTCCGGTAACCGGTATAACATTTCCATTAAGAGGGTCGATTGTAAGAATCACATCAGTACTACGGGTTCGTGTTCCGACTGATGTTATTCCCCCAAATCCCAGAGTCAATCTACCAGTCGGATCAAAATCTATTCCCGCACCAGCACTGATTCCCATCATGACAACGCCGCCGCCTCTGAATGATTCGTATAATCCCTTGGTCGTGTCAGCACGAGCGTCTAAAAGTTCAAATGTATTGACTGCATCAATGAGAGTATTTGATCGAGAGAACCAAGATTCAAATGTGTCATCCAACACAATATTAGGAATATTAAAAATTGACATTTAATTGAAACTCCGTTTTAGTTCATTCAATTCAGACTGCAAGTTTTTGACGACTTCTTCAAGAGTATGTATCCTATCATCCAACTGTTTTTGGTGCTGATATTTCAAAATTTCTTCTTTATTTGTATTAAGAATAGCCTTAGTCTTATTATCTCTAACAAGATTTGGGTGATTCTTAATCTTATCTATTCTCCTATCAGGCAAGGGCCACCGCTCTCAAATCTTTTGCCTTTGGTACTACGAATTGATCGTTACTATGAAAGACAATCTTGACAGAAAACACATCAAAAGATCCAAAGTCTGACGAATCTAATGCCGAGTACTCAATTTCGGAGAATGAATTTTCGCCTTCGTATGTCGGAATTCTATTAGGAACAAGTTCGATGTAATTTTTTCCATCAAAATCCACCACATCTGAAGCGTTTAGAACCTTTGCAAAAACTTGAACCAATGATCCAGATGGTTGACTGACATCGAGAATTACTCTTAGATCCGTTGCAGATATGCCGGAATCGAGAACAACATTCTTAGTAATATACCGAGATTTGCTCACTCGGACCGAATCGACAGAATCCAAAATTATTGGGTCTAATTCACCGTTATCAATGCCGTCACCATTGACTCCAGTTGAAACTCTTGATGACGAATTGTTGATATCGTTCTGAATGGCAACGAAGGAAAATCTTTGCATGTCGATAACGGGAGAAATTGCATCATTATCTGAAATCATTTGCACAGTAATAATTATATTTTTCTCTCCGGGGCGAACTATTTGTGTTCCTCTTGAATCTAGAGGAACGACAGTCTGATTAATATTTGTTGGAACTGGGCTGCTAGACAGACCACCATTCAAATCATTTGTTTGAATACTGAATGCCAACTGAGACGAATTTTGAGATCTTCCAAGGTCGAGCGATGTGCTATGAATATAATACGAGTCATACGAGAATGCGGATGGGACAGCAAACGGTATATTTCTGAGAATGAGTGTTCCATTAGCAGTTGTAAATTTACATCTGTTGAGAGAGAATGAAAGGAATTGAGATTCATCCGGAATGTATGTACCGGCGTTTTGGGGTTTAAAGAACTTACCGACATAAGGCTGTTGGGTTATTCTTTCAGAAGATATGACATTATTACCAACGGTTCCCGTATATGCAAAGTACTTATTGCTATTTGAACGAACAATAATCGAATACTCTCCGGGTTTTAGATAAACCGGATAGTCGAACGCGAAAGTTGTAAGGTTAGAACCAAAAATGGGGATACTTGTGATTGTGATAGAATCCTTGGGCAAAGATTTTACCGATCCCGGAACAATCTTAGATGGGTGCGGATATCCAGATATTGTCGGTCTAATTTCTATTGTTACCGGAAGATCTTTATCGTTTTCATTTGGTTTTCGTATGAACATCAGGTCCAAAGATTTAACGAACATACCCTTTGGATACACAGAAGAATCTACGATAAAGTTCTGCGCCATGTGGTCTAAACTCTTGGCACCGGACCCCTCTACAGAATTTCTAGAAATGACGGAGGATGCAGAGATTCTTTCGTCATTTAAGCCCGCTCTGCGAGTCACTGTGGGGCGGGTAGAGAGAATGTATGGGTCGTAAACGGTTCCCACTCCAGAAATTCTGAAAGTTGCCTCTGAGACTGTCGTAGCAAGCGATAGGTTGTTATCAATATTGTCTATTGCTCTGATAAGAACATCTCCGGATGTGAATTCTCCAGCGTCAATTATGACCGCTCCGTTTAGTTCCCCCTTTGAATCCGTTAATGCTCCTAGAAGCGGCTGCTTTAAAACATTTTCCACAAAAATATAAACTCGTGTAGATGGTTTCATCGAAGATAGTTTGTATTTTATCGTTACGGGTCTGCTAAAGGATTTGACCGCATCGTTTACGATTCTGTCATCGACGGTTTTCAGAATAGCGTCTGGAGTAGAATTTTTTGTGATTGACTTTCTAGAAGATCCAGATATACTTCTAATTTGACTAGATGCTAGGAAATCATGGTATCGGCTTCTAACTGCTGTAGAAGAACCGGAAAAGGTTTCATCGTAAATTCTAGAATTTTCTAGGAATGCATTTTCACGAATTTCCATGTCGGTTCGAGGGCGACCAAACCAATTGTACTCCCAGTCTCGCCACTGCGTTCCGAATCCGAAGGCGGCGTTTTCTTGATTTCCTGCTCTGTATTCCCACGCATCGTTAATTCCGTACTTGTTACTCTTGATATCCGGTCTTTTTTCTTCAAAATACCAGTCATCGCTAGAAGGAACTAGGTCCATGTAACCGTACCAGTCAATTTTACCAGTAGGATTTATGTTTATGGAATTATCGGCGAGCGGGTTAGAAATTGCTCTCTCTACGACATACTCTAGAGTATACAGAGAATTTCTTTCATCTGCATTATTTGTAGTATCTTGATCGTGTATTCTCACATTCACAAGGTTCGGAGAAGTGTCTCTGATTATTGAGATATTTTTGGTATTGAACGCCGGGCGTAGTAGTCCAGACTCAAAATCCATGGCGCAATTATAATCTTTGTTATTGACATCGCCTATGTCATGCCCGGTAAATCCATCGACCACAATACCTACCTTTGGTATGATACTGTTTGAATTTGTAACGAATGTTCTAGAGTTTGCATCGCTCTCCAAGAAACTAAGAGATGAATAGTATTCGAGATCTTCAACTCTCTTTTCGATCTGGCCGATATCGTTCATGGTGTACCGTTTGGTTTCGTGGTACTGAACTTCACTATCAGATGGGCCGAATGTCCACGGACCAATTCTAATTGTGTACAGAGTAAGCCCTGATGGATCGACATACGGTGGTGTCGGGTCCAGAGAAGGTACGCCCTGAACAACCTTAAACTCTCTGTTTCCAGACAGAATGATTCGGTCAATTCTTGGGAGATAGTACTCAAAAGATGCTGCCATGGATTCCTTGGCAACAGGAATCCATGCGTTCTCCACGAAAGTACCACCGAACATCTTCACGGGCCTAAAATCTAGTGCGTCTCGGAGAGAAATGCTCGTTCCGGTCTTTCTACTTCTGAAAGATGGAATGTTTTCGTATCCGAATGTTGCCCCACCGTAGGCGATGCCCACTGGGTATGAGTCGGCGACGAATGGACCGTCTCCCGTATGGGTAAACCTTCTGAACTCAATTGTAAATTCATTTTGGTCTGGGGTGAGTACACTTCCAGATTTAAGGATAATTCTCGCGTGGTCGTATATATTGTCTCTCTGCCCGTCGTCCAAGATGAATTTGGATTTGATGTCTTCGTTGGTTTGTGAATTTTCTGAGAAAATGTTTTCTATCACATAAACATCGGGATATCCAATATTTCCGAATGTGGATCCTGAAAACGAATCTAATCCCAGAGTAATACCAGTCACAGATTCTACATTTCCAAGAGATTTTGTTCGTTTGAAAAAACTGCTACTTGTTGTATTTACGACACAATTTGCAATTAGAGTGTACAAATCTTCGTTATCAAGTCCGCCTACAGTGATGGTTTCGTTATCGTTTGATGTTGTAAATGTGATTCCGGTAAAGTCGTTGACAAACAAACCGGTGGTCCTGTTGATGAGATAGTATCTGTTATTGAGAAGGGAAGGGGGAACAGGACCGTTTACATCACCCGGGAATGTAATTGGATCTCCGCCCTTGGATGGAACTGATACCTGTATTTGACCTCCCGATGCGGTTGCTTCAAACGAGAGTTGAACCTGATAATCAGCATCAATAACCGTCTTAATAGTTGAATTTATAGGAAGCGGTATGACCAAACTATCTTGCGTAGGAGAGTACAAGATAGTGTTACCGCTAGAATCTATTCCACTAGTGGTAGAAATGATTCCGATAGTGTCTCCGTCACTAGCGACTATAGATTTTGTGTCAGAAAAATTTGTATCAATATTCATCCGAACATCATAAAGATATAGTCTATATTCATTAGTCACAGGATTTTGAATGTCAATCTGACGAATTTTTGCCGTGCCGAGAGTAACTCCCAAACTATTCCGCAGAAATGAATCCACATGCCTTGATGTATTAATTTCATTACAACCATTACCGAATCCGTTCGTAGTTCCTACGGCTGGTCCGATTATAATGTAGTTTCCAATGTTTGCATTGACGATATTATCTTGCGATATGTCAAATGTCCTTGACTTATTAAAATCAAGATAATTTCTTGATATTGTTTCAAATTCATATCCTCCGATGTAAGCCTTTCCCGGATCTAGGATGGCCACCAATTTGGAAGAATCTCCACCAGTAGTATAAACTCCGTCATTACTTGGTAATTTTAGATGTTCCTTTATCTGAAGTCCAAAATCTGATACTGTGTAATTTCCAGATTCGTCGAGAGTTCTTCTTGCGAATGTTTCTTCGAGGACCGCATAGTCTGGGTAGTTTTGCTTCTTAGTTACGATACCATTTTCGTATCTAAGAATTTCTACAAAATTATCCGAAACATAATTTGAAATTGCATTTCCACCCGATTCAAACGCTGTGAATGATAGTAAAAGATTCTTTTTCAGTCGATCCGCTCCGGGAGCCGAGAAGTTCGGTGCGTCGTTTGCAGGATCCAAGAGGCTTGCGTCATCATCTGATGTTACAATAATATTTTCAACGGCAAACCCCACTCTAGCAGTAGGATTTTCAAACATCTTAGCGCCAGTCGCAATGCCGAGGTTCGGACCATCGGTATTTAATTGGCTTGTCGAGATATTGTACGGGACCACTCGTTGCGAAGGGGCCAGAACAAAAGACCCATCTACAAAATAGATTCCGGGCTGTGTGGTGACGATTCGTGCCTTGCCCGTGTGTGGAATTTGTCCGCCTGAAGGCTTTACTTGGAATCTGTAGCGGTTTCCGAGAGGGGTCTGCAACTCTATTACATTCGAGGGATTAATGGTAACATTACCGGTCAGGAAGTTGAAGAAAATATAGTGATGTGGATCGGACTGCGAATTGTTCTCTAGCGTGCCAACTATCCTACCTACTCCGTTCGTATACGAGTTGTTGCCGATGCCGAATTCGGTGTCGGTGATCTCTCGAAGCGCGGAGGGAATTTGAGAATTTGAGATATTTTCCCACACCAACCCAGATAATTGTTGAATTCCTGTTGTCTGAATTCTTACATAAAATAGAGTAGATTCTGAAATCTGTCCACCAGACACCAGAGAACCCGATTCGAAAATATGATCTCCGAAATCTTTTATTTGATTCTGAAGTATAGTCTGTAATTGAGTTAGTTCTCTGGCCTGAACAGAAAAACCCGGACGAAAAAGAATTCTTTGGAATCCCTTATTCGCATTAAAATCATCATAATACGGATTTATGTTATAGACACTATTTTCAAAAGTCATTTCTATTCCTTAAATGGTCAGTACTATCTTAATTTCTTCTCTTTGATTCTGACTTCTTTCCAATACTTGAATGTTTTCAAGATAAAGGAAGTTTCCACTTTTATAGTCAATCTCAGGGGTATTTATACTCTCCACCGATGCCAAATCGAAACTTTGCACACCAGACGGCAAAATTACCGATATCTGATCCGCTGCGGTAAATCCGACGAGGACATTTACTAAATCCAAATAACCAACAGAATTGGAGAATCCCACACCATCTACAAATTCCAGATTCCATGAGGAAATGGTTCCACTGGCATTAGAAACGCTTCCCCGGACGATCGTATCTTCCGAAAATGTAGTCTCTGTAAAATCATTATTTTCAGTAGAAACTCTAAGTCTAGTAGTCTGTCGGTATGTCAGTTTCTCGTTGATTTCTTGCGATCCTAAAAATCTACTGATCGCAACACCGGTTACGGATCCGTTTGCGTAGTTTTCATTACATATGACAACGGTATCACTTACAGATAATCTTTTAGTTGGATTCAGAACCCGCAGAATCCCGCTACTTGGGTTTCCAATAGTTGAGATGAATTCATAAAATTCTCCAGTTTGTCCGGAACCATTAAAAATTAATTTACTGGATGCCTGAATAAGATCACCGAAGTTACTTATAGGACTCTCTGATACTACGAAGTAAGAATGAATAAAATCCCCACCTGATCCTATTATATTACCCATAATTGATGGATTAGAGATCAAAGAAAATTGTCTAAAATCGCTGTTAGTTTTAATTTGATCACTTTCGTCCTTATCGAAGTCGGTTGATATCATAAGGCTTGAAGATCCCAATTCATAGATGGCATCAAATCCATGACCGTTAGGTGGTGATAGGACGACATCAAACACATCACCGGATGGAGTTATGCTCCCGCCAAAAGATCTAGCAGTAGAGAAGGTATAGCCCAAACCAGAATTTGTCATGTCAACATATTCTATAAAATTATTATTCATTTTTGCTTCTGCTCTGGCTCCAGATCCATCGCCAGAAATAACAATAGAAGGAATAATAGAAAAATTGTATCCAATAACATCGTCAGGTTCCGAAAAGTTTTCTTCCAAAGTTAATATTCTTGTACTTCCATCGTAGGCCGCTATTTTTCTAATCTCTCCATAGTTTTGAGAATTTAGATCAATTATTTTTAAGGAATACTGAAGATAGACTCCAGAAGCCGAAGAAACATCTGGCCCAGATATTCTATATTTTAATTCCGCAGGCACCCCTTGATCAATAATGTAAGTTCCAACTTGGGTACTCCCGTCGATCGTATATACGAATGGTGTACCGGCATCTAATATGTCAATGAACTGAATAGACCCATCAACAGCGGCATTTTGAACATCCAATTGATTCTGTCTCGGATCATTTGTGCTTACGATGTCCTTTACGGTAAATACCGGTATGTAATCATCTGTTATGAATTCATCATCAATTTCAGATAGTTGGTACATAAATTTCCATTGGTAACCGTCAGCCGTTTGAAAAACATTAGTAAAAGTTTCAAACGGCTTGGTGTTTGATGGAAGTCCATTATTATTGTCTATACACTTATAAATTCTCTTTGAATCGACCAATGTGTAAAATTTCAGATCCGACATATCGACATCATCTCTGAAAGCATCATAGACGGTTCCAGCGGTCCAATTATGGCGAGGAATTACTAGAGCAATGTCTCGCGTGCTGATTTTCTTCAGGGCGATGACCTCTCTCCAAAAATTTGTCTCGGCCTCTAGCGTGTCCAATGGCTGTGGCGGGTTAAACTCGTCGTTCCACTCCGTGGTCTTGCCGATACCCAAAAACAGACTGTCGCCATCACCATCTTGCAGTTGTTGCAGAAATTTTGTTATCAATCTAGTTTTAAATGTCTGTTTTAGGGGATTCGATGGCATTAAAATTTCTCCATGAGTCTGTCTCACACTTTATATTTATAGTATTATTTAACCGTCAGAAATGGAAGAAACATTTGAAAGTTCCGAGGACTGGTGATTGTATCCATTAGAATATGAAATAAAATCCCTGATCTTTATATTTTTGAATGATATGTTTGGATCAATTCCGGGAATGTTCTGGGAGTTCGGATGTGAAAATATTGGCCAGAATGGAAACCCGAGAGGATTTCCGGGGCTTGATAGGATCTCTCCGGTTATCGGTGATTGATATCCGTCTGGGTACGCTTCATCGAGACTTACAAATGTCTGAAATGTGTATGGAGTGTAGTTTCCAAGTAATGGAAGGAAAACATTTCTCACATAATTTTGGTCGCTCAGTTCCGCTCTAAAATTTCTTTCTATGTTAACAGCACCGAACATTCCAAATCCGGCGGGATGCACCAAGTTTTTTATGACATCTTTGTATTTACTGATGGTCAGTTCAGATTTAAGAACATATGAGTATGCTTGATAGTACACATTATCTTGCAGTACTTTATTGGTGCTAATGTGACCCTTTTCAGATTCATAGAATCCCTGATATCTATTGATTGTTCCTAAAACCACTTCTCCCTCAGCATCAGTTTCTGCCACGGGTACGACAGAAAAGGAATCCACAAGAGGATAAAAGAAACTATTGGTGTCCGCTCCGTCGCTCAGTGGGGTGGAATGTTCCAACTTTATGACTGTGGATGCGGATGTCGCCGTAAAAGGAAATTGATACTCTTTCCAATTATACCCCACTACACCCTGTAAGATGGTAGTCGAAAATTCTTCAGACACCACTCCTGCCGTGGCTCGAACAAATCTGGTTATGTCTACTCCAAAACCGGCAGATGCCTGTGGGTTGCTAGTCATCGCAAATTTGAAGATGTATTCTCTACCGGGAATGGTCTGTATGGTCTGTTGGAGCCCGCCCCGTTCAGTTTGATTGGTTCCCCCGAGACTTATGGCCGCACGGCCCTCGAACGGAAGAAAGGCTGCTGGGTCGTTCGTGAATGGACTTCTGAATCCTATAAAAACTCCGTTTATAATTTGCCATCCGAATAGATTTTGACTAGCGGAAGTTAAAGAAAGAATGAGCCCGGATGTCGTTGAAGAAAAGTCTCCTAGTTCAAAACTTCCATTGTAGATCAAATTACTGAGAGAAAATGGATCGTTACGAATGAACTCAACTTCAATTGGATCATCATCCGACTGTCTGTAATTTACGCCAGAATTTATCATTCGTACGGATTTTACTTCTCCAAAATTTCCTACTCTTGATACTTCACCAATGGCCCCGGAGCCGGTCGAGCCAGTTATTACTACCGAATCTCCTACTGTATACCCAGTCCCCTGTTCGGTGACATTCACAGACTGAACGACGGAATATGTCGATCTTTCGGTGTATATTTTTCCATCAAAAGTAAATTCAATAGGGAACCCGGGCTCGAAAAATCCAGCAACACTTGCCACGAATAATTCGGCAACATCATAAATTCCTTCTCTATAGCGAATTACTCTTTCACATCTGGCGGTCGCCTTGATGGTATTATTGGATTTATCTACTTGATTTACAATCATTCCTACGGCATTGAAGATATCTGTTCCAATATTATTGGTTACCTTTATGGATATCTGTTGAATGTAATTGCTTCCGGATGCAACAAAAATATCATCTTTTGGCAGGTATGTGCTTACATCAACACCAAAAATAGTCCTGAATAGAAATTTAAAGGATGCTTCCGTTCCCTTTACATTGTAGAATTGTTTGATATTTTTAACGAGATTCGACATGCTGACGGTCGTGCCGTCAACATTTTTTGCCAAATTCTTTGGAAAGTTTGTCAAATATTGAGATCGGAATGAATCTATAAATTCATCCATATTAGCATCTACATCTCCGATGCTTCCGATGTCAAGAGGTGATATTGTCGAATATGTTGTTTCAAGCCACTCGTAATACGCCTGTAGGAATAGAACAAAATTTGGGTGATCTTCCCGTATGAATTCTGGTAACTGTCTAGAAATGATCGGTGATATTTTAAGTGGAATGTTCATATAGTTTATGTATTAAATGGGAACGGAATTCCAGAAAGAGATGAGTTATTGAAAACAACCTTTTGCGATGCCCTAACATTTATATCAAACGGATCGAGTAGAAGAATCATGTTTCTAATGGTGTTAATGTTTTCATTTTCTGGCTCGACTCGAATTTTGATAATAGCATCGTTTCGATCGGTTCTGATTGGTGTTATGTTGAAAATTTCTATTTTTCCTCGGGCGTAGTTAATCAGGCCCGCTTTAGAGTTTACGATAACTTTTCTATCGTTAACCAACCTGAATGTTCTAATATTACCAAATCCATCGTCATCAAAATTGATCTCAATTTCGGTGTCCTCATCATCTTTAATTGTGAATGGTGAAGAAAACAGAACCGGCTTGTATCCGTCGTCCGGGTGGAATATTTCATTGTTAAAATTAATCGAATATGATCTGGAGACATTCAGAATAATGGGTAATCTTTTCTCTAAAATAATTTTGCTTTCATTTCCGAGAATAGAAGGATTTGCATCATCAATAAAACCGGTAAAAAATGAGAAGTAAAAGTTTTTGTCAAACTTTTCTAATTCTTGCCTTCCGAACGCTCGTATTCTGGAGACGATCAAGGACTCTATTCCGGATTCGGAAAGAGATGTTGCTGTCGGGTCGTACACCACACTACTATCAATGAGAAGATAGATGTAGTCGGGGTCAATTACTTCAGGAGTAATTCCCAAAACATTCTGGTTTGATAGAATGTTTCTGGCGATGTCCGTTTTTTCTAGATCAGTTAAAACGCTTCCGGATATTGGTTTGATGGAAATAAACACTTTTCCGTACTGGGGTGGGCTTGCTTCCTCGCCACCGTACACGAATACGGAGTCTGCCTGACCATATTTTGCTGTGATGATGGCCCGGTAATCGTTAGATGTAACCGCCCGATTCTGTGCCTGATAGGACAGCGGAGCAGTAAATTTAATTGATCTGGAAGATTCAAAATTTGAACCACCGGCCACTGAAGATTTTACAGAAACTACGGCTTTCGGGAATCCAACTAGTTGGAATGTTCTCTCGTTTGCGGAGTCTGTGTTTCCGATTCCGTTTGCTTCCGGTCCTCTTGTTGACAGAGACTGCACCGTTATGTAATTTCCAGATCTCAAACTTCTTCCCAAGATTCCATCGCCGAAGTAGATCTGAAACTGACCGCCCTCTTTTTCTTCCAAGAAATACACTCTACTATCCGAATCAATGACTGAAAAATTAGAACTTTTATTCCAAATTTCAGAAAATCCGCTGGAGTCATCTATAGAGGTCTGTACCCGGACGACCAAACTCTCCGTATCGACTCTGTTATTGAAAAATGCAAATTTGGGATTCGTTGTAGATGAGTTGTAGATGAAATTTTGAACCTGTAGAACACCCTCTGAAATTACGATATCTTTAATAAACCAATTCCCATCAATTTCGCTAAAATCTAGTTTGTATGGCCTTTTGGTGATGAAATTAAAGACATCACCATCTATAGTTGATCTAAAGACGGTGCCGGTCGATAGGTAGTCAAATATATTACCACCTATTTCGGGTCGGATTTCTCCAAAATTAACATTTACCTGTGCCTTTGCACTCTTAATCGAGCGAGGAACATATCCTAGGTGTTTTGCAATGGATGTAATAGATTTTCTCTTTGCGGCACTGTCTAAGAATGTCTCGTTTGCTACCATGTTGGTGTAAAAACCGTGATGATGTGCATTAAGAGCAAGAACATCCAATAGAATGTTCATACCAGAACCCTCAAAATCAAAATCTGTGAAAAGGCCCTGATCGCGTAGGAATGTCTTGAATGATTGCTTAATACCATCAAAATCTAGTTGAGAGACATCTAATCTCTTTTGAGTAGTCATTTAACGGAGCCTTTCCAGTGAGAATGTAAGGGCACTTTGCCTCAAAGAGTTTTTCATCGTAAATTTTATGTTTATTATAAGAGAATTTCCGCCGGATTCAAGGTCTACCCCCACCCTGTCCAAAATAACTCTCGGCTCATATTTTTCAATGACTCTGGTAATTTCTTGTTGAAGTCTTATGGCGGTCATCGGAGTAGCAGGTTCAAACATCAAATCATACACTCCAGAATTAATTTCTGGGTGGAATGGCTTGTCGCCCCTTCTGAACCTAAGAAGGTTTCTGAGAGATCTTTTGACTGCATCTTCATTTGTTTTTGCGACAAGATCACCCGTTGCCGGGTGAGACAAGAAATCCAGATCTATATCCCTAAATTTCCAAGTTTGATTTTGAGTCACGAATAAATCTTCCTTTCAATCATAGTATATATGATTATTTTGAAAGATTTCTAATTGCTTCTTGGAGGTTACGAAATCCCTGATCGTTAATTTTTTCTAATTCTTGAAATTGTGTTTCAATTTGGCTGAATCTCTGTTCAACGGTATATTGATTCACTCTTCTGCTAGTCTCCCACGCAATGGCTCCGCCTATTCCTGTAAAGATGAATATCGAAATCCATTTCCATTCTTTTAGGATATGATTGATAATCGGAACATGGGTGGGTGGGTTTACATCTTGTTGGTCGCGTACATCGCCTTTTGAAATTTTCTGTAATTCTTTCAACTTAGAATCAAAAATTAAAGATATATCCTGACTTGAACCACTAACAATGGGAGAAATCTGACTAAAGAGAATCATGACATTATTATTATCATCTTTAATCGCGGTTACGATTAGTTTTACCCATATGCTACTTCCACTCTTTGTGATGTATCTTTTCGTTATAGGATACTCATCAATTTCTCCAGCAAGAACTTGAATGAGCATTTCCATATCTTCTGAAAAATCTTACGGGTGTGTTATGTCAGAGAATATTTTCTTCTTTAATTCTGGCTCGGTATATCCAAGGATATTGCACATAGTTTCATTACAACGAATAAACCGACCCTCTCTAGAAACAAAAGAGAGCCCTATTTTTGATTTATTAAAAATAATTTCTGCTGTATCCGAATCTATTTTTTCATTAAAGTTTTGCATGGTACCTTATTTGTTTACCGAATTAAATTCTGTCTTATTAAAATTATAAAATTAGCAAAAAACTTTTGCTATGTGATAGTATATATTTTAATTTCGATCAGCGAATTTGAATCGTCCGTACCTTGGCCTTGGCCAAAACTATCTCCGCTGAGGGCGTGTAGAGCGCGGCGACGGTGTTCGCAAGTCCTGCGAGTTCGTGGAGATCTGCGCCGCTCAATG
>Ga0136588_1000260_pt1 | contig 19941 bp, 25 predicted proteins | sample AntRauMFilla1564_FD_104782 | JGI IMG/M metagenome (GOLD analysis project Ga0136588, IMG submission 104782) | Saline lake microbial communities from Rauer Islands, Antarctica - Metagenome Filla 1 #564 | ecosystem: Environmental > Aquatic > Non-marine Saline and Alkaline > Saline | place... | reverse complement strand
TGTTTTGTATTTCACTAATTTCTAACTTTTTAGATAGAGCTGCTACTGTTTCATCTTTACTATATTGTCTCTTTAATTTAATAAGAACATTGTCTGTGTAATCCATTTTGAAAAAGGTTTGCTAGCACCGTATAAAATTAAAACGGTATTTTTGGTTACTATTTATTTTTTGGTTTATCTATTTTGGATTGTCATTTCCTTCGGAAATTCCTCGCCCATTTATCCGTTGTAATCTTATACAATTACGTTAGCGTTCAGTTTAAGAAACATCATCATTTGAAGTTATGTGCTTAACCAAGGCATTAAGTTTGTCTGCATTTTCACGAATACCAGTTAATTTTTTTTGATGCAATTGTAAGTCGGTTATCAAACTTTCTAACATTGGAGGGCTTACTATCATTCTAACTTCTGATAGCTTTACATCTTGCTTAATACCTTTTGGGGTTAATTTATGTTCTTTTCCGTCTGCATAAATCATAATTAATTCCAACATTGGTTTTAATTCAAATTCTTTTCCGTTTTCTTCTTGTGAGTAGTGTGTGTTTGAACGCACTGAAATCATTTGTTTCATAGTTTTAAAATTTGTGAAAAAACCTAAACGCTGACGCTGCATATAAAACAGCTTTAGTTTCGTGTTTAATCGGTGGTTAATGTTTGTTTATTTTAATTGTGGCGATTTCGCCATATTTAGATTATTTATCAGACGTTTCTTATACTAAACGTACGCCATTAAGAAAACAGAGCTAACTGGTTAATGTTTTTTTTATCGTTCCTAAAACCATAGGTCTCTACAAGACTAATACTCATCATTTCCGCTTGTAGGTCTATTACAAACATTCCAATAGCAAATCGAGTGCAATCCTTTGATTCGATAGCTTTCAAAGCATATTCACGGGCATCATCCAGACAGCAAAAAATATTTCCATCGTGAGTGTCAATTCGTTTGCCAGTGGACATATATTGATGAATGTCTGGATTGAGTTCAATTAATATATATCTGATGTTTTCGGTTTTCATCTCTCTTGATTTTTGTTACGGTAAAAGGGTGACTATTTTTTTTACTGTTAAATTTTTGCTTTTTTAAAGCTATCAAGGTCTCTCTCTAGTTTATCTAGCTGGTTTTGATAGATAGGCAGTAGCTGTTGTCTTTCAAGTGGCGTAAAGTGATCGCTTTGTTTTGTTTGCTCTATATTAGCCTTAATGCGATTGATTTGACTTTGTATCTGCTCAGGAACTCGTTGGATTTGAATGCCCATAATTAAAGTATTGATTTAAAAACACGTTTAGCCTCGTCCGTATGGCCTATGTCTATCCCAAAATCCATAGTAAGATGAATACTTTCTTTATCTACTGTTTGAAATAGGGCATCGCTTTTAAAGAAGCCCATAAAACCTTGCTGTGCGGCTTTAGGGTTTTCCCAGGCTACATAAATGCGCCATTTGCCTTGCTCTGGCAGTGCTATTATAGCGGCGATACAATGCCTGTCTTGCGTTTTTACAAAATTTCTGTTTTTTATTTTTAAAGATTTCATTGTTTTGATTATTAAGGTTTAAAAAAAACCGCTGGTTACGACTCCAGCGGGAGTTAAAAAAGGGTGCCTTATAAAAGGCGGTACAAATTTGTTATACGGTTTAAAGTTGGTTGCTGTATTTAAAAACCTTTGCGTGGTCAGTTGTTATAGCTTCTTTATAAGCCTCTCTTATTTGCATTGCTGAAACATCATCCCTCTCTGCAGCATCTAGCAGTAAGGCTAACGCGTGTGCATATTGATTTGCTTTAAGATCTTGACTGGTTGCATTATACCTTATCTGATAAATTTTACTTGATAGCATTTTAAGAATACCATTAGAAGAATTATCGTTGTGCATTTTTTTACTCCACAAGGCTCTGAAGTTTGCAAGGCCAACTATTGAATTTTTTCCATCCATAATTAGCGTAGTATTTTTTGAATTGCAGATTTAACAATGACATCTGTCTTGCTTGTGGCGTCCATCTTTATCATTATGTTAGATTTGTGCGAATTAAGAGTAGGTAGGGCTATGCCCAAATTATGCGCAATCAATTTATCGGGGTCTCCAGTTTTCAAACCATCCAGTACTTGTAGTTCCCTGATGGTTAGATGATGCTCTTTATATGATATGTTTTTATTTTTCCAAGAAAGACACCTGCAATTATCACTGCATCTAAAGTTGTCTATTTTTTGAATATGGCCTTCAGCACAAAAGTCTGGTTGATTGTCTGCACACCCAAAAAGGCAAAAAGCATATTCTTCTAAGGCTTCGCTCCAGGTTTTACCTGAAAGATCTTTTTGTGCTTGTTTATCTTTTAAAAGCCATTTTTCAATTTGGACTTTAAGAAGATGTGGAAGATTAACAAATGGTTTTGAAATTCCGTTAGATAGGAAATGTACTTTGCGAGAGGGTATGTCTGCAAAAATTTCAGTTGATAAATCACCTGCCAGAATTCCTGCAGGAAGTTGATGGATGTTACTAGTATTAGTTGTCATAACGTTGTGTTTAAAAAATGTTAGTGTAAATGATTAAGCAGTAACATATTGCCGTGAACAATACTGCTAGTGCGAGGATGCAAATGGCAACCATTGCCAATTCTTGATAGTCAATTTCAATCGAGCTTGAAAGGTATTTTGATTTTATGATCATTATAAAAGGGATTTTGACATTTGAACTCTTTGATTAATTATTTTTCTTCTTCTTTTAATCTCCTCTTCCCAAACAGCTATTATATAATACTCTAGTTTTTGACTAGACTTACCGTTTAAGACATCAGAAACACTGTAAGTAAGGAAAGGGTCCCCGTTACGGTTTTTATAGCCTGCTTTGTTCAAGGCTTTTGTAATTGTGAAGACAAACCCTACTCCGTAGAATTCTTTAATTACATCTCTTTCAATTAATGATATCATAGGTAACTACTATTTCTAGGTTTTTTAATTTGCATTATATTTGCATAGATATATGCATTGCAATAGTAGGGAATATATTCTATAATTAAAAATATTTAGAAGAATATATTCTATAATATTTAAAATTTAACAATATGGAATTAAAAACGATAGATAGAATTGAGCAATTAATAGAGCACTATGAACTATCCAACAAGGCGTTTGACAGCAAGGTTGGTCAAGTAACAGGGTATGTTTCAAAAGCCATAAAAAAACATACGAATGTAGGTTCTCAAGTATTAGAGAATATAATCTTTGCTTTCCCTGAAGTATCATTAGAATGGCTATTAAGCGGACAGGGGAGTATGCTGAAGAAAAATTATGATCAAGTAAGCGAGGGTGAATCTGAATATCAAACACCTGAATCCCATTTTGAAAAAGGACTGATAGCACTTTTAAGAAAGCCTAATGTTAAGGATGTTTTAAAGGATATTGTTTTTGAAAAGACACAAAAAAAACACAGGGATTAGCTTAATTAATTGATTATTAACGTTATATATGTGTGTAATGAATCCAGTCGAGGTCACGAGTAAAAAAAAGGAGTGTAAAATAAGAGGTTTGGTACAGTTAACTAACTGTTTACCAGCACCTCTTTTTTATGGAAAAATTTGAACTACCCTCGATTTGTGAGATTTATGACACACACTATGACACAAAAAAAATATTTGTGGCGTTTACTACAAAATTTGTGAGACGTGATTATGTTAATCAAAAAGGATTTTCTCCTTTATACCTTCACGTACACTCTCAAGGACAAAGATTGCGATTAGCTTTAGATTTATACGTTAAGCCTAAACAATGGCTTGACAAGAAAGGATGTGCTCATAAATCAAATGCAGATTTAAACTTAATTTTGGAAAATATTTTGAGCTCTATTACTGAGATAAAAACTCAATACAGGTTGTCAAAAATCACAATGACACTTGAAAAATTTGAGGAAGAGTTTAGAAGCAATTTTTCAAGATTAGATTTTATTGCTTTTATGGAATATAATTTGAAAAAGGAACAGAGCACCCTTTCATCCGGAAGCTATAGAAGATATCGATGTGTTTTAAATAAATTAAAACATTTTAAAAAAAACATTTATTTTTCAAATATTGATTACCGGTTTCTTTTAGACTTTAGAATTTACTTAAAGTCTTTGAAAAATAAAGAAAATACAATCGACTCAAACATCGCTGTTTTTAAAAAATACTTAGGTATCGCTGGTAGGATGGGCATTAAATACCCGCTAAACGTTAGCGATATAAAAATAAAAGAACACAAAGGTAACCGCACAGCACTTTCTAATATTGACACAAATTTACTCTGGGTTTTTTATAAGGGACCAGGTATAGTATCTGAACAGAAACTTATTTTGGGCTATTTTTTATTTTCTTGCTTTACAGGGCTACGCTTACAAGATGTGCAGAGCTTGAAAAGAGAAGATATTACAGATCGTTTTAAAATTACAATGAAAAAAAGCAACAAACCTATTACTATAAATTTGACTGAAACTGCAAAAGAAATTTTAAGTATCACACCAAAACTTTTTATTGTTTTTAAAAGCGATGCGCATATTAATAGAGAGTTAAAATACATTGCTAAGGATGCTAAATTAGAAACTAAAGACAAATTAACCTTTCATGTATCGAGACATACATTTGCTACTAATTATTTAAGACAGGGCGGTCAACTAGTCTATTTAAGTAAATTACTAGGCCATAGCAGCATAAAGACAACAATGATTTATCTATCTATAAATGAGGAAGAAATGAATAAAGACATACACCTTTTAGACAATGTATTAAATTGACTGGGTTTCAATTTCAGTATTTACAACGTCCTTTGTTTCGTTTTTTTGTGTGAGTTTTTTTATAACGTGGGTCTGTCCATAGGCAAATACTGTTTGCGTAGGGGAAAGTTTAAGCACGTCAAGGTCGCTACTTTTGAAATTCCACTTATAGGTGTTACCGTTAAGTCTAAAGTCATATAAAGGCTTTAAATCAATCTCGTATAGATTGACTACGCTATAAAGATGTGCTGAAGCAGTGATATTAATACCACCCACTAGGCCATTATAAATGACGAGTTGCATTTTATTATCATCATCTAAAAAACTATGAGCGGTTGTTATGCTTCCTACTGTTTTTAAAGGCAAAGGCACCGCTATTAAGGATATACTTGATACATCTTTTGGCACAATGTAGGGGCTTGATTCAACTCCTTGTCCTGTTATCAGTAAGGATGGAAAATTATAATCTTCTGTATCTTGCTGACTATATTTTAACTCAAAAGATTTTGTTTTATTAATTTCAATTCGCGGCTCTTTTACTAAACTATTTTCAAGTGAAGTCACTGGATCTTTCCCTATTTTATCTTTAATTTTATTTGCAAAAATGGTCGAGCCTTCAATAGTAACTTCATACCCTTTTGCTAAATTAAAGAAATTAAAAAGCTCCCCAAAGGTTATATCTGCAACGCACTTAGTAAGGTCAATTATGTTAGGTGCTAGGAGCGTTGGTATTGCAGAACCATCTGCAGCATACCGTACAAGCTGACTAACGCTTATATCTAAAATAGGTAGGGATGTTTCAATGACACCATCAACAGGCAGTGTCATCGCTTGTGGCGAAATAAACTTAAAAGTTGCTGGTGTTTGCCCAGGTAAAATTTCAAAGGTGAAATCCACAAAAAACAATTTTTCAATATTTGCCCAAAAATAACTCTGTAAAAGCACATCATCTACAAAAAAACGTGCGGCCATTATAAGCGTATCCAATGGGTTAGGATCTCTAATATATAGGTTTCCTGAAACTAAATATCTTCCTGGCTCCGTAAAGGTTAGGGTCTCCTGATACAGGCCTGTATTGTTCCCTAAGTCCTCTTGAAAATCATCTTGATTAATTTGTAATACTTGTTGGTTTGTATTATTTGCAGAAGTGTAATATTTACTTAAATTAAAGAGGGTTGTTTTTTTTAGCAGTGGATCCTGTAAAATATCTCCTGCAAGTGTATAACCTGCATCTTCAAAACCTACCTTTAATAAATACAAGACATAGGGTACTGGCTGAAGGACGTTTTGATTAATTTGTAAATCCTTTATTACATCATAACTGTTTTCTAAAAAATTACCTCCTGTATAGTTGTTTATCCTTCCCAAAAAAGCTTGCCACTTATCAGTTTCAGTATCTAGAGAATCTGTAAATATAGATGGGAAGTTATAATCAACAGCGGGGTAGGTTTGAGTGACAATGGTTTCTGCGTGATCATATATATCTCCAGAAGTAATAGCAAAATTATGCAAAGGCAGTAGTGCTAGTTTTTTTTGAAAATTAGGGAACTGCTCTAATCCATAATAAATTTTAAATGTAATTACTCTGCCTTGAATAGAATCTACTTCAAAAACAGCATCAAAGACTTTAAATTGTTTTGTAAAAAAGACATCATATATCGTTTCATAACCTCTTGAGTAAAAGTCTGTGATAAAATTCAAAGCTGCTTCTTCATCTTCACTAAGAGCATAGCTTATATTATAGCTGTAGCTGGAAAAAAAGCCATCTTTAAACCAGTTGTACTCTTCTATAATAGAAAAAGATGTATCTACTAAATTAAAATCAAATTTAGAATGTGAAATTCTCAAAATCATTTTTTGGGTTTATTTTAAATTCAACATTATAAGCGTATGTAGCTTGATTACTATCATCATTCACTATTTTGCTTGACACAGGAATGATGGACAAATAGTTGTTATTAGAACGATATAACCAGGCTTTTTTACTTTTCATCAAGCTGTCTATGCGCTCTTGATTTTCTTTTAAAATCCAACCAGTGTTACATTCTAGTAACACTTCTTGAGAGTGCCCATATTTTTCAAATACTTCGGTGAAATTTTTATAAACTTTTTTAGTTTTACCTTCTATTTCTGCGCTAAATACATAGTTACCAGTAAACTCTAATACTTGCATAAGACCGTGCTCATCCTCCCAGGCTATGTTGTTACTATATTTACAGGTTGGAAAAACTATATATTTTTGACGATGGCCTTTTACATCCTGTCCATTTACTGATGTAGGTGTTTGTGTTACTAAAATTGCTTCTATAATATCGCCTGGTAAAAAAGTATTGAAGTTGATTTTAAATCCTGCTAATTTTGCGCTACCTGCTAGTGGTGGCGATGTATTTACAATTTGATTATTTCGTAAAACGATAATTCTAAAGCGTGAGGTGGCACTATATAAATTAAGCAAATGAAAAGAATTTTTAGTTACCCTGATTGCACTTTCGTTATAATCAATAATACCTAAATTTACCGAAATTCGAGAGGGCCTTCTACCTTTAATAAAATAAAGTTCATTATAGGTTGTAGATAAAACCTGTGGGATTGCAGTAACCGTATCTAAAGAGGCAATGACTTTAGAAAAAGAAGGATTGTAATATTTTTTAACAGAAAAAATTAAACTGTTAACCATCCCTAAAGGGTTAATACCTATAATGGGATCTTTTAAAGATTTCATACACCGCTTTATGACGCTGCCTAAGTAAAATTCTGCTTTATTTTTATTAAAAACAGTCTCAAATTGATTTAAGTGCGCCGTAGAAAGCGCTATATCATAATCATAAGCCAATGTGTCTATCAGGATGGTTGCTTTTTTTGCAAAAGGATTGTGAAAACTAGATATAGTTGAATCATCATCTGTGAAGTTAACACCTGTAGTTAAGGCTCCTAGATTTATAGCACCAAGAACGGTATAAATAACGTCAATCTCTATATTTTTAGAATCTGTAGATACGTCAATTATTATTTTTCCAACATAAACAGCTTCTTGTAAATTTGCTGAAGAGACTGGAGATACTGTTATTTGCTGAATATTTGATCCTGAGAGAGGGGTTACAGTTAACCAGGATGGTTTAGTAATTGTAAAAGTGCCTATACCTATCAAATTAAGCACTTGAGGAGACGCCTCTTGCACTTGTTTAATAGCGTTGAAGGTTAGTGCCGTTTCGTCTATTACATAATAAGGTGTGGTTTGTTGAACCATCCGCACCACTGTGCTGTCTTGCTGGCCAGCGGCTTTAACCACAAGAAACTCTGAGGTATGAAAAGGATTGCTTACTCCTAAATTTTCTATCGATATAGTAGGATAGATATTAACTGTTTGAGTTCCGGTACCGCTGAAACGTCTTGTTGTTTCAAAATTTTCGGCAAATGTTATATTGCCTCCATTTGCATAATAATCTTTTGATATGAATAAATTAAAAGCCCCTAGACAATTAATTGTTACAGGAATTGCGGCGGGCAAGGTTTGACCAATTATATGAAAAAAATTAACTTCAGCAGGAGATGTAAGCACATCTCCAAAACCTAAGCGATATAATTTGACAAAATAGGGGATGGTATCAACTGTTTGAAAAGTATCGTTAGAAAGCTTCCCTTTTACAGTAAAAAGGACACGGGCAACCCTATTACCAGAAGGAATATTGTTTAAATTTTGAAAATTAATAGTTGTATTTACAAGTAGATTGCTATTTGATAGTAAATAACCAGGAGAAGATGCGCCAGATATAGCACCTGTTATATTTATCCATTCAACATTTCCCTCTAGATATTCAACAGTGGTTGTAACCCTATACTCACTGTAAATGGCAGTGCCTGGATCGTTAATGTAGTTTTTAATTTGGGTGGCTACAACGAGGGCAGAGGTCGTATTTATTCCTATAAAACTAAAAATTTCAGTAAAGGAAACTGGATTAAAATTCCAATTTTGGAAATTAAAAAAGGTTGTAGGACTGTTTGAAAATTGTGATGTAGTTGCTATTTGTAATGCCATAATGTTAAATTATATAAGAGGGAATGTCGCTTAAAGCTTGTACATCGAAGTCGTCAACGTCTAATACATTGAGAGCTGTAGTAGTATAAAAACATTCAACAAAAAGAGGGAAAGATTCTATCTGCGCTTGATTGCTAAGTTTTATGACTTTATTAAAATTTAAAAGCCCGGGCAAAATGTCTCTAAAAAAGATAAAAAGAGGCTCTTGATCTGTGATGAAAGAAATTACCTTAATGGGTCCCACTGAGCTGTCTTGTATATATCTGGCAACATCGCCTGTTATGCAAAAGTTAATATTATCATTCTTTTGCCTTAAAATATTAGTCATTATCTGATTTCCTAAAACATTAGCTTCAGGGTTTTCAAATAAATTTAATTTTGTGAAGTTATCGTAATTCATTAGCTTACTCTGGTTTTGTTAATAGTTGTTTGAAGCTCTTCCTGATCTTCTTTTATTTTTTGTGCATTTTCAAGATTTCTAACCATATAGGCTATTACCCCGTTTTCGTTTAGGTTTTTTAATAGCCTTACGTTTTCAGCAAGAAGAAAAATCATTTTTGAAGTATCCTGTCCAGAAGGAGCAGTATTATCACTCAATGGTTGTTGTGCCGCATTGTTTTTGTAAAAGCCTTGCTCATATCCGGGTACACCTACACCTGCAAGTTGACGATTTAAGGCTTGTTTAAATTGTGGTGAAAAATTGCTGTAATCAGTACCATTAATAATAAACTCAGGTCTAAATCCTTCACCCGCTATAAACTCCGTAGGAGAGTTTACTATACCGCTACGGCTACGACCGCCATAACGCACATTAAACTCTTTTCCATCTTGTTCACGTTTAATAGGATATAAACCCTTTTCAAACCCTGGACGTGTAGGCAACTCTGTGCCTAAAACCATTGCTAATTGTGTTGCACCTAATGCTCCTACTGCTATGCTAGCTATTGTTGCTGTTGCTCCAAAATCTGCCTTAGGGAAGTCTGCCCAGATACCCATTATAGCCCTTGACGTATCTGTAATAATACTAGAAGCGGCTGTTTGCCTTGCTCGTTTTGCTTGGTTATACTCCAGCTCTGCCTGGCGTTTCTCTAAATCTCTTTGAAGTGCCTTTGTGCCTTGGTCATACTGCCGCTGGTTTATGAGTCCTGCATCTAGTCTGTTGCGCAATCCTTCTTGCTGTTGACGGTTACTGTTTTGAAAGTTTTGTAACCTTACTTGCTCGTTTTGATTGACAAATGAGTTGTACATCCCCCAAGCATTTGACAAGGCAGAAACAACGCCAATGGTTGCCTCTAACTCTCCTCTAGTAGTGCCTAAATTATCATAGAGCTGTCCCCATTGTGAGACAGACATCCCTAAAATGTCAGTGTTTCCACTACCTGCAAAAGCACTTTCAAAGGCATCATCACCCTCTGCTACATCTCCTGTAACGGCATTTTTAGCCGCCGCAACTTCTTTTAATTTTAATTTAAGGTCTTCTAGATTAGCAAATAGAGCTTCTTTTTGAGTATCAGAAAGCAGGTTTAAATCAAATCCACCAAAGTTTTGAGAGGAAAAAACCTCCTCCATTTGCCGAATCATTTCCTGCAGATGCTCTGCTTGAAGTTGTAACTCCTGTTGATTGAGGGTTTCCTGCAATGCTTTTTTCTCATCATCTGTACCCTCAAAGGCTTGTAGTTTTAGCGCATTGTGGCGTTGCAGGGTGTCTAGTTCTTTTTCAAAGGCTTCTTGCTGTGTGGCGGTATCTGCTTGTATAGCCTCCTGTGTTTTTGTGTTGACATTAAGGTTATAGATATCTGTTTCCAGACCCATTTGCTCTCGTATCAAAGCATTGTTGTCCAGTTGCTCCTGTGTGAGCTTGCCCTCAGTAACTAATTGCTCCTGCAAAGCGGTAAGCTTTGCTGTGTGATTGGTTTTTAAAATAGCCAGCTCTCTTAAAAAATCATCCTCAATAAGTTGATTTTTAAGGTCTAGGTTTTGCTTTAAAAAATCAATATCAGTGCCTGCGGTGGCTGTGCCTGTATCTGTGTTTGTGGGGGTGTTTGATGAGCCGGTACGCACCCATTTACCATTTTGATAGACATAATTAACAGTACCTACAGATTTTGTGTCGCCTTCCTGTGGTCCTGTAGGGGTGTTAGTGGTGGGGTTAATTAAATTAACGGCATCTGCTTTGTCAAAGTTTAAATCTTTTAGCTTTTCTTCAAGGTCTAACTCGCGCTCTTTTTGTTCAATTATTTCTGCGCCTACATTTTTAACTTGAGATAAGGCACTATCCATTTGCTTATAGCCTTCAAGACTCTCAATCATCTTTTGCTTTTCCATAGCATTGATTGCACCACTATTTCTGATATCATCTAAAGCTTCCTTATTTGAGTTTTCAAAAGTTGCTTTACGTGCTGCTAAAATCTTATCTGTAGCTTCTTTTTCTTTTTCTAATTCTTTTTGACGTTCAATCGTTCCAATCAATCTACTTGCTAAGGTTGCCGCTTCTTCATCTGCCGCTAAACGTTTTAGCTTTATCTGCTCACGTACTGCCTCTGTGTTTAATATAAATGCTCCAGTTTCTGCATCAATAGACATAACAGATTCTCCAAGCCTATCTCTAAGCTGTAAGGTAATACCATCGAGTTCTAGCTTCGCTTCGCTAGTGGGTTCAATTCCATCTGCTGTGAGCTCCTCATATCTATTTAGTAAATTAGAACTTTCATTTGCTAATTTTCTGTTATTTTGAGCCGCTTCAAAGGTGATTTTGCTTTGATTTTCAAATTCATTATTAACATCTTTTGTAATGCCCACTAAACGAGCAAAACCATTTACTAGAGCTGACAATCCACCTGTCACCGCTTCGCTAGCAAAAGCGCCACGCATCCATTTTTGGATTTTCTCTAAGGTTGCTGCTAGGTTGTTGTTTTTTATGTTATACTCATCAGTAAGTGATATTGCCTTTGTCTGTGCATCATTTGCAAGTAGTTGCCTTTGCTTTAAAAGGTCTGTTTTTCCTGCTAAAGCAGACAAAGCAGCTGCCCCTCTGGCACCATCAACACCTAGATCATCAAGCCTCTTTGACATCACTGAAAGGCCTTCACTGTTGCCATTTAAACCTTCTAAAAAGAGGATAATTGCAGCGTTAGCATCTGTGTTTAATAAATCTGTAAAATCTTCTAAAGAAACTCCTGCTACTTTTGCATACTCAGCTGGATCCTTAAACATATCTAGCAATGTTTTATTCATAGCAGTAGCCGTAATCTCAACAGATTGCCCTAACTCATCAAAGGTTGCCGCAAACCCAATATTATCTGCGGCTGATATTTTAGCCTGGGACGCAACTCCAGCCATTCTTTTTAAATAATCTACTAGATAGCCTGCTTGGTTAGCTCCAGAGGCTGAAACTTCATTTATAGCAGACCCTAAAGCATCCATACTACCAGCAAAATCTTTACCAGTCGCTTCACCTACATTATAAATATTAACAAGCTTACCTACATCTCGTATAGCTTCATCACTTAAATCATCGCCTAATGCAACTTTAATTTTATTAGCTTGCTCGACAAATTTTTGAATATTTTGAGAGCCCTCGATGCCTAAACGTCCAGCTTCTTGTGCAAGTTTTAAAAGTTCGATTCGGGTTGTTCTAGTTCTAAACGCTCCAAAAGATTTTGAAAGATCCTCAACTTCAAGAAGGGTTAGTCCAGTGGTTTTCTGAACATCACTCATTGAGTCTGCTAGTTTACCGTTGAAGTCTATAAGTTTTTGAGCAGTAAAGATAATACCAGTTAAACCTGCTACTACAGAAGCTCCTAGTGCTGCATACTTATTAAAACTATTAGCAAGATTTGAAATACCACTAGATGCAGCCCCACTATTAAGCCTTAGTTGTTTCATTCTAGTGTTTACTGCCTGAAGTTCTGCCTGTAATTTTTTAAATTTAGTAGAGCCAGGAACTAGGTTGTTTAATTGAATTTGAAGCAACCTACCCCTGCTCCTTAATTGTGACATAGTAAGACCTGTAATACCTATCTGCTTTTGAAGGGCAGACATCTTGATAGTGTTTTTATTTATAGTGGCAGATTGTTTGTCAATCTCTAAAGTAAGCCTCTTATACTCTGCACTACCGCCTTTTCCTTGTCTAAAAAGCTTTACACGCTCTGCTTTTAATACTTTATTAGATGCTGTTAAATCTCTTGTAGATTTTTCAAGATCATACAGTTCTTTTTGAGCCTCGTTGCCATTGACAATAATGGAAAAACGCAATTCTTCGTCAACAATTCTCTTAGCCATTTTACTAGTATTTAGTACAAAAATGCTACTTCATACAGTGGTTGTTTGTTACATGAAAAAAGCCCCTTGTTTAAGGGGCTTTTATATGGTGGTACATTTTAAATTAAACTTCTGGGTCAAATAGCTTTAACTGATTGCGAATAGCTGCTGTTTTTGCATTTTTCCAAGATTTATATTCTCGCTCGTGCTTAAAATAAAGTTGCACACTTACAGGAGTTGGGTTTTCTAAAATTTCAGCCTTGATGTTTTTCATATTGATTTTTGCGAGCTCTTGATGCGCATGTGCCTCCCAATGTTTTTGATAATTGCCAAAAACTATTTCATCAATAGTGCTATAAATCCAATATTCAAATTCTGGACTAAGCCAAGCAGCAAATTTTAAAGCCAAACGTTTGTTAAAATAGATTCCATTACGACCTCTATCTTCAATTATTTGCCTACCATTTGGTTGGCGATTAGCAACCTCTATAAATGCTTTCGCATGTTGAGATTTTAAAAACAATTCTGTTTTTTTGTCAAAAATTTTAGCCATTTCTGTGGCATTGACCATTACATTTTTATCTAATGGATTGACTAAAAAATGTATTTGGGTTTCCTGGTAAATAAATTCTAGTGTTTTCATATATATATAATATTAAGGAGTTACTCCTGCGTTTGAGAAAACAATGCAGGGTCAAAGGGATGGGTGGTATACTCATCCTCGTCTACAAGGGTCATTACATGGTCTGTGCCACGCATCCACAAAGAGAAATAGTCAACAGTGGTTCCTTGAGTGCTGGTTAGCTTTTTGTTGTTGCGGTAGTATGTCTTTCTAGACATCTTTAACCTCCTCTCTTTGTTTTGTAACATCTAGATGATACTGCGTTACAGCATCATCAAAAGCGCAACAAGGGTCTAGCATATTTTGCCTAGAACTCAATGTTAAGATAAAAGCTTGCAATAAGGCTGTGTGATACCCTGTAATGTGATTATCACTAACAGGAGATCTATCTGTTTGATCAAGATAAGCCAGCAACATATAGTTGAGGGTGTTTACTAAATCAATGGGGGTAGTGGCTTTAAATAAAGCATCTACAGCGTTTGTGCACAATGTACTGTGTGGGGTACTGATGTTGTTCTGCATAATAAATTTATTAAAGACCCAAGAGTGCTGCAGAACAACATCATTAAGATAGGAGTTACCAAACTTGCATTGGCTCTCTCTTGGGCTTTGTTATAAAATAAATGGTACATAATGATTTGTTCTGCGAGACAAATATATGAAATTATTTACACATACTGTTTTTATGTAAAAGAAGTGTTCTAAAAATCGTGCGATTTATTTTTAAAGAGTCAATAGTTTTTTTAAAATCAATGCTATTGTATACTAATTTAGAAAAATTACAAAAATCATTATTGTTGTGTTTTAACCAAGATATAGTATATATAAAATCATTTAGTTGTGATTGGTCATCAAAACAACCTGTAAAATCTTCAATAATATTATATATAGTAGCCACACTTACTAAGCTGTCTTTTTTAAATATAGCTTTTTCTTTTAAATCAAGTATATCTGTATTTTTAATGTACTTATTATATTTTTCTATCAAATCATTGTATTTAGAAGTATAACAGTATAAAGAATTCAATTTTTTAGTTTGTAATTCCAAAGCTTCATATTGATGAAGGTAGTTTTTAGGTTTTTGACAACTCATTAAGTTCACAATAATACATAATGATAAACTGTACAAGAAGATTGATTTTAAAAATTGCGTTTTCATATTAAAAAGATTTAAGAGTTAGACTTCAAATATAGGCATATCAATTAAAATGTGGTATGGTTGGAATGTATGACAAAAAAACGCCCACTATATAATGGGCGTTTTTTTAAATTTTTTGATTATGTAGCTTTAGTAACTCATTTTTTGCAGCGTCTGTGAAACCATAGGAGAGTCTACTTATTATATTGCCAATGTGGCCAAAAAGAGGACGATTATGTATTATATGATTTTTCTTTTTTATCTTTCCTTTTTTGGTATTACGCGTTCGCATATCAATAAAACGATGGCGAGCCTTGTGAGTGTAGACAAGTGTGGTTCCATCTACATTGAAAGTTCGCCCTGATTTAGTTTCAGTGCTAAAACCTACCATATTTTGTTTTATAGCGCGATTAATGCTTTGCCCTTCTTCTCTAAGTACTTTTTGTATAAAAAGACCTTCAAGCATAGTGTCTCTTTGTTTACTTCGTTGTTGTAGTAGGCTCATTTGTAAATTGTAAACGGTTAGCTAGGTATAGGACTTCTAAGATAACGCCATTAGAGTGACGGTCCTCTTTGCGATAGTTATAGACCTTGTGCCTTGGTAAATTCAAAGATTGTTCAATACCACTGGTATTAATTATATCTAAGAAAGTAACATAAAGCTCTTGTGGTAATGTATGTGTTGCCATAAACGCAAAGTTAGTCATAATGACTAAGTTACAATGATGTTTTCATTGAAAATTCAATAGTCCAACCATTACACTCTGCGTAGTCCCATATAGGGTCTATACTTATAGTACTTTCTTGTAACCAAACCATAAAACTACATCCATCGTTTGAGGGATCTGTCTTTGAGAGTAACATATGGCGCTCAATCGCTAATGCCGTTTGCTGTGTTTGTTCCATAATTTCAAGAAAAGCATCGTGAGTGATGGTATCGTCTGTTTTTTGAAGCACTAAAAACTGTACATTGTTGTTTTTGCGTAAAGCATCATCCTGACCGTCATTTTTAGCACTAGGGATGATTAAGTACAGCAGGTGCTTATGCTCTGGTGTGATGGCGTCTAGGTCATTAACCAGCTGTGAGTCATCAACAATGGTTTTGTTGTGGCCTATAGTATTGATGGCGCTTTGCAGTACCGCACCGTATGCTTTTAATTGACTAACTGTTACCATTGTTTGCTTTTTTAGATTGTATTTTTTGCTCAATATCATCCTTGCGAAGGTCATACATTAGTAGGAGTACTTCGCCCAGTATGGTATTATTAACTTGCGCTAGGTTGCCTAGTATTTGGCTCTTTGCTAGCATAAAGGCGGTGCTTTTCATCCCTAAACCCGGTAGGGTGGCCGTAGGGGCATCTGCATCTGCATAATGGGATTTAAACAAGATAGATAAGTCATATTCCTTACCTTCCCATAGCACAATAGCACTGGTTAAATGATGCTGAAAGCTCGCAAATGAAAGGTACACACCGTATATGTAACCAAAACCTGTGGTTTTAAGTGCTTTCACGTTTTGTTGAACTTGTTTTTCAGAATAAGGCGTGTTTTTCTTTCTGAAGAAAATAGACGCTAATAAATACAGGAGCTCTTCATCTGGTTGCGCTACATAGGTTGAAAACACATTCAAAGCTTCTACATACTGCCCAAAGGTAATATCAATCATATAATCATCAGGACCATACAAGGTTTTAGTAGCGCAAGGGATGGTTAATGTGGGGTTGTGGTTAAACTCCTGCCTTAATACCATAGGGCCTTCCTCTGGAGTGGTAAAAAAGCTATCAATAAGCTCACTAAGTAAATAGATATTTGTTTCAACGGCTTCTTGGTCTTCTTCGCTTCTTTTTTTTGATGAAAAATCCATTTTTAGCAATCTGTAAACTGCTGCCACTCTTAGCTGTAAAAAGTCTATTTTCTGGTGGTTGTATTGATAGAGCAGGTCGCACATATCAGCATATTCTACAGCAGTACACTCGCCCAAGTGTGAGGGTATGTCTACGCTTTTATCAAGATGGGGAATATTAATTGCGTGCATCCCAAGATAGTTTTTTTGTGAAAGTAAGGCTAGATTGCTCAATACGGTTGCTATACTTTGCCATTACAGCAGTATATAGTTGCGCCTTGTTAAACCTTTTAAAGAGACGAAATTTTGATTTTTTATAACCATAGTTTTTGTCTAGAAAATGGTTAACCTCCATTATTAATTGACGTTCAATGCCACGCTTTTCAATGATAGCTCGTGATAGCAGGTCGCTTACATCGTCTAAGTCAGTTTCTGTGATTTGTCCTGTAAGTTTACGCCAGTAATGGATAAAAAAGGCTTTAATAGCTTTGATGAGTTTCATTGTTTTGAGTTTTTGAGTTAGTTATTATTTAGGAATCAACAAAGTTGTCGTTTTCATCAAATCCAAAGTCGAAAATAAAATCTTGAGGGTTTACATAGGTCAAATCAGACTCATTTTCCTGTGTAAGCATATTTTGCACCGTTTTCATAATACGGTTAGCATCTGCTAGAAAACGCTCCTCTGCAAGCTGTGTTTGTAATTGCTCTGGAACTTTACTAGATAAAGTGTTTTTTTGCTCACTAGCATACTTTTGAAGGGTGCCTTCTGGTAAAAGCTGTACTGATAAATGACTCATACCCCAAGCGATAGCATAATATACTAATGCTTCCTGTATTAATTTATACATAGGCAATAGCGGTGCTGTGATGCCGTTTCCTGCTAAAATGAGGGTTTTATAAGTGTCAAATTTTGATACGCCTAAAACAGATAGGATTTCATCACGTTCAGCCTTGCGGATACCTGGTTGCAATTTTAATAAGAGCAAACGTGATTGGATAGGGAAGTATTCTTCAAAATCCTTAGTAGTATTGACAAAATATTGATTTTGACGTAAACGCTTAGGACTCGCCAGCCAAGTGGTTGACTTTTCAATTTCTAAAAACTCAAGGACTAAATCTAAAGCCTTATAATAGTCTCGCTCTAGTTGTTTGTCGCTTCGGTCTAGCATCCACTCAAAGGCGGCCACTTGCTTATCTGTTTTGCGAGAAGCACGACCATTATTGCTGTGCACAAGATCATTGTTAGGCGCAAGCATCCTGTATGCGTTTAAGGCAATAGCAGATTGGGCAAGGAATACTTTGTGTAATTGGGTTGTTGTATTTGCCTCATAGGATGCTACAATTTCATTATAAACAGCATCGCCTATAAGGTCTATAAATTCCTGCGTAGCTGTTAATAGCTTAGCCTTTACATTGATATATCTAAAATCTGCATCGACAAATCCAAGGATTTCTTTAAATTGGGCGGAAAATTCAGCATCTTGTTTAAAAAGTAATTTCATAGGTTCTATTCGGGTTTCATTCGTTCAACAGGTGTTTGCTCACTAAGTGGTTTACTTGTAGCACGGTAAAAGCCTATGCGTAGGTCTTTTTCAGGAAAATTAGCCATAAGCGCATAGTTCATAGGCTTACAAACAATCATCTCTGGTATGTCAACCCCAGAGGCTATGTAGTTTTGAAAGGCATACACTTGCTCGCTTCCACTGTCTTTTTTTCCATCACTGCTTACATTACCTAAAGCACCGTGTACGCCAAAGGCACTGCTTATCACACGGTCTGCTTTGTCTGAAATTTCTATATGACCCGTAATAAAGTCTTTAATGTTTTGATCAATCACTTTGATTACCCAGCCTTGCTCTACCACATTGTGTCCTTTTACATTTAGGACGCTTTCTGTATGCCAAAACTTCCCTGAGTTGTCATCACCAGCTAATACCTTTGCTGTTTCTTTAAGAAAGTCACGCTTGTATTTTTTAAACATTGCTTCCTGGTACTGAATCTTTTCATTTTTACAGCGGTCTTTAATCTCATCACGTCTAGCTGTCCAGAAGTCAGCAGGCGATTGAATGTGATATTTTATATTCATTGAGTTCTTGGAGAGTGCTTTGAATATTAAAGGGATGGCAGTAGAGCGTCTAAGCCATTCACGTGAACCATAAATATCAGGCACCGTATAATGCTCAGCGCAAAAGCTATATGTATTACTGTAATAGATACTGTTTGCAGAAGCAAATGGGCTGTTAGGGTCAAACTTAGAGTATGCCTTATACTCTGTTAAGCTGTTAATGTGGGTAAAGTCCCAGTCAGTCTCTATTACGTGAGTAGATTTTGTTTTGTTGTTAGCTGCTTTAGGTATGCCTAGCCTTGCACGGTTGGGGGATATGTGTTCTAGCTTTGCTATCTTATTCTTACCTATGCGGCTACCTCTTGCCTGATAGAACTTAGTGTATGCGCCTTGTATGGTGTTGACATCTGTAGCACATTTAAGTATATACTCCTCGCCTTGAAAGCTGTTAATCCATTTCCATACTTCCTTATCATCTACCCACTGGCGCACAAGGTTGCCTTGCTCATCAAATACTTCTCTGTATAACTTAGGACCTTGACCCCATAGTAACTGTGTCTTCTTGGTAATCTGTCCAGATGCCATATAATGGTTCTGAAGGATAAGACGCATTTCTTCTGGTAAATCATTTGTATCACCGTGGGGAAAGATGTGGTAGTCACCAATGCTAAAGCTGTGATTGTCCCACTTTAATGAGTCACGCTTAGGTCTGCCATCTTGTATATCCCTTGGGTTATCAACTACCTCAAAGCTAAAGGCTACATCACCTGTATCTATAAGGGCATCATTGCCATACTCTTCTATGATTGATCTCATTGTAATTTGTTTCCGTTGAATATTAATAGTAGGGGTAGGTATAGGGTACCGTGGGTATTGGTGGTCAAGTCGTGATAAGCTATAAGTATCTCGCTCTTGTCTGATTTACCCTTAGTAATACCAGGACGGAGCATTGCCTTCTCAACTGATTTAATACCATTAGTGGTTGCGCGTTGCTCGCTGTATGATTGAAAGGATAGGCTGAATGGTATGCCTGCCTGTGTTAACTCTCTCATTCTGGTTAAAGCGGTATAAACCTTTGCTAAAGACATATAGTACATTTTAATACAATGATAGTAACATATAGTGGTTGGTGTTGTTACATGATACCAAGGCAGTAACAGCAAAGGCTTAGCGTTAAGTGGTTGGGTGTGGCAGGCTCATATATCTCAGTGGGTGGCAGGGGCGCAATTGCAAATACAACTCTT
>Ga0136588_1000259_pt1 | contig 19994 bp, 21 predicted proteins | sample AntRauMFilla1564_FD_104782 | JGI IMG/M metagenome (GOLD analysis project Ga0136588, IMG submission 104782) | Saline lake microbial communities from Rauer Islands, Antarctica - Metagenome Filla 1 #564 | ecosystem: Environmental > Aquatic > Non-marine Saline and Alkaline > Saline | place... | reverse complement strand
TGGTATGCGTGGCACAATGGGAAAACTGAAAACTGATAATACCGTTAGGCAATTGATTGAAGCTGAAAGAACAAAACACAGTAAAAAACCAATGGAAGCAAGAGAACGAATAGAAAAACTCTTTTCTGATGTTAATAGGATAGAATTATTTGCAAGGGAGAACCACGAAGGTTGGGAAGCTTGGGGTAATGAAGTTGAAGTATGCACTGACCTAAGCCAATATTGTGTATAACTCGCTCATAGATATACCTTTTGTACACATATCAGAATTATTAACCAAATAAATAGAAAGCAATTCAATGAAATATATATTTTAAGGCATGGAAACGAAATTAACACCCAAACAAGCTAAATTTTGCGATGAGTACATCGAGACAGGTAATGCGTCGGAATCTTACAGACGCGCTTATAACGCTTCTCGCATGAAGACAGAGACTATACATCGCAGGGCAAAGGATATGTTAAGACACGGCACCGTTTCGGCCCGCATTCAACAATTGCAGGAAAAGTTCAGAAAAGCACACGACGTTGAAAAGGACAGAATTATGTATGAACTTCGGGCAATTATGGAGGCTAAAATAACTGATTACCTTGAATTAAAACAAGTTCCAGTTTCAACAGGGCAGGTGGATGAGCGGGGGGATCAGATCATGGTAATGTCTTCCGCCCTTGCCTTTAAAGACTTTTCAAAGCTTTCAGAGATGCAGGTTCGGGCCATTGAATCCATGAAGGATACAAAGTATGGCATTGAGCTCAAACTACACGGCAAACTTGTCTCCATCGAACGGATCTGCAAGATGTTGGGATACGAAGCCCCAAAGAAGCTGGATGTCAAGTCAGGCGATAAGGAGATAAGCGGGTATGTGTTGGTACTTCCGAGTAATGGCCGGGAGGTTGAGCAGGAAGGAGGAGGTGATGAAGGATAAAATTATAGAAATACTCCTAAGTGAAAATGGCGGAGTGGACGATTTAGCGAACCGAATAATGAAGGTCATTACACCCTCCCGCTGCATGGCATGTGAGAAAGAATTGGCAGATAACGAGGGAATTGTCTATTGCGGAGAATGTGCAGGATATTAAAGTACCCAATAATACGAGATAAAAACACCCAATATAACGAGATGAAAAAACAGATCAAACAATGCGGAGGATTAGATCAACAGCTCTGTTCTGGCTGTAGAAGGCAGTCACACGGATCCAAAAGGCTGGTAAACGATCTGGCAACCAGACCCGGAACAGACGTAAGAACCTGCATATACTTTTTAACTTAAACCAAAAACCAATGAGTAAATCAGAAATAGTTACAGACTTCCGCAAGATTGTTGGCAAACTTCTGGAAGCAGGCGCAAAGCAGACCTGGCTATTACTTGAATCCGAACTTGCACACGCCACCTTTAAGCAGATTATAGACTGGGGCGATGGTCCTGAATTACTACCAATGAAAGCCAGCACCCTTGCAAAGCTACAGGACTTCAACAAGCGTTACGCAATGGGTGGGGTGGTGATACCTCCTGAAAAGCCCGCAAAAAAAGTAGGGCGCCCGAAAAAACAAAAAGCCACAGCAGAGATTGAGGTGGATACATTCTTTGATTATCAGGAATCAGATGAAGTGGTCCCGATAAAAGAAACCCCGAAGGAGGAGTCAGTTGTGAACGCTTTAGATTCACCGGTGTTTAAACCCATTAATAGCTACCAGGCTGCACAGATCAAGGATTACAAAGAAGACCCCGAGGTATCAATTGACAAGGCTATTACCCTGCTTAACAGGGCATGCAGAGAGATGGGGGTATCATGTGAGATTGTAATAAAATCGGCGTGAATAGCTCTGAATGAATGAAACGCGCATCACTCCGCAACGGGGATTTCAGACCGAGTTCCTATCTTCCCCTGCCGATATTGTCATAGGGGGAGGATCTGCGGGCGCAGGTAAAACCTACGCCCTGCTAATGGAGAGCGTGCGAAACCATAATCTAAAAGGCTTTTCATGCGTTACATTTAGAAGAACATACCCACAGATTAAGGCCCCGGGGGGATTGTGGGATACATCCATGGGGCTATTTTCAAACATATCTGGGGCCAAGCCAAACGAATCAAACCATGAGTGGAAATTCCCATCCGGGGCAAAGGTTAAGTTTTCGCACCTTGAATATGAAAAGAACAAGCTGGACTGGCAGGGTAGTCAAATTCCACTTATATGTTGTAAAGTGGGTACTTTAATTAAAACCAAAAAAGGACCGGTAAAGATCGAGGATTTAAATGTTGGAGATGAAATAAAAACACTGAAAGGGTATTCTAAGCTTACAAAAAAGGGGTTGCTAAATTTCAAAAGAGGAATTTCTATTAGATTAGATAATGGAGAAGCGCAAGAAGTATCTTCAAATCATGAAATATTAACTAATTACGGATGGATTTCTTACGACCATACGATTGAATTTTTTCAACATAATTTATTCCAGCTTTTTCACAAAAGCGCTTTACCGTTCGGGCAGAAACCCCCGTTTTCTTTGTTATATCTCTTAGCCCATATTTATCTGAAACAGCAAGGCGAAGAACCTCAGATTTCAACTCATAATCAGTATATTGAGCGGGAGATTTTCTCTTATATTCTACAAGAAGGTCAGGAAAGCGATTTCGAAGCGTCTGATTATGACAATTTAGATGCCTTGCGGCGGCTTTTATCGAGCCAAAACGCTTTAAAGCTTCTTTCACTATGTCGCGATCAAGAGGTAGAAGTCCTGAATGTTCACGATCCAATCCAGCGTGTATTCGACGATGCTCATTCTTTGAAACAATTTGTAGATTTTCTATTCGATTATCATCTTTTAACCCATTTATATGGTGTATGTGCTCAATTCTCGCAAGATATCGTTTCAAATGGATCTCCATTATTAGCCTATGTTGAGGGACATAGCCATTATCAGATGCAAACAAATGATCAGGACAATATTCATCCTTATATCCATGAAGGGTTCGAGTTTTTACACCCATACAATGGTTCAAAACAGATTTCGGAAGAGGGTTGTGTATTAAGTACTTTCGATTGGACATGCGTTGATTATTTTGATGTTATTGATTTAACTATTAATAAAGATAATCATTATATCTCAAAGAGTGGTCTTATAAATAAAAATTGCTTCGATGAATTAACCCACTTCTCGGAAAACATGTTCTTCTATCTGCTTTCCAGAAACAGGTCAACATGCGGAGTAAAGCCGTATGTTCGGGCAACATGCAATCCTGATCCCGATTCATGGGTGGCAAAGTTCATTGAGTGGTGGATCGATCAGGACACGGGGTTTGCAATTCCTGAGAGATCAGGTGTGCTTCGGTACTTCATCAAAGATTCAGATGCATATGTGTGGGGGGGGTCGAAGGGTGAAGTATTGGAAAAAGTGCAGCATATTACAGGCCCGCTTTTAGCCGCCGAGCCAAACACGGACCCAAATGACCTTGTGAAATCAGCCACCTTTATACCAGGAACGATTTATGAGAATATAGAGCTGCTGCGCAAAGACCCAGGATATCTGGGTAATCTCATGGCACAGGATGCAGAAACAAAAGCCCAGCTGCTGGATGGGAACTGGAAGATACGAATTGATGGAACTGATCTTATTAATTATGTAAAGATGCAGGACGTATTCTCGAATAAGTTCGTATCTCCAGGACTCCGATGCATTACTGCAGATATCGCATTTGAAGGGTCAGACCTGTTTATTATGGGTGCCTGGGATGGCCGCAGGCTTATTGACATTGATTTTATGGAGAAATCTAAAGGGCCGCAGATAATCGAAAGACTTAAAACCTTTGCCCTTAAACATAAGATACCGCAATCAAGGGTGGTGTATGATGATGATGGAGCCGGTGCTTTTATTGATGGGTTTATCAAAGGAGCCAGAGCCTTTAACAACGGATCAAAGGCCCGCAAAGGACAGAATTATAAAAACCTTAAAACCCAATGTTATTACAAATTCGCTGATCAGATAGATCTTGACGGATACTACATACCCCCCGATGTAGCCAATCGCAAAATCAAAGGAAAGACCTTTGAGGAGCATGTTATGCATGAACGAAAAGGAATTAAAAAAGACAAGCCTGACCATGACGGCAAGAAGGCTATAACCCCCAAGGATCAGACGAAGAATATCATCGGCAAATCTCCAGATATACTTGATATGATGATGATGCGAGAATACTTTCAGTTCATTACAATTATCGACGATAACAAGTATATAAGTAAGTCGGCCCTCGGACTGCCTTGATTTATATTTTAAAGAAAAATAAATGGCCTCATACATTCAGCTTCTCGAAAAGCACGGGGAAGATCTTAAAAAGCTTATTGGTATTCTATCAAAGGATACCCGCGAAGATCGCGAAACCGATGAGTATATTCAGGAGTATAAAGGCGAGCGCACCCGAAGACCAAAGTCCGTAGGCAACCGTCAGAATAAAACCGTTGATATATTCTCTGAAGATGCAGGTGGGGCAGTAACAAAGACAGGAACCAAGGTTGTTGTAGTATCAAAGATCGCCCTTCCATTTCCAAAGAAGATAGTTCGGGCCAGAACCCACTTTATGTTCGGCGGTGAAATGACCATTGGATCAAAGCAGAGTGGCGAGGCGCTGAATGTTTTTAAAGAGATCTGGGATGAGTCGCTGAAAATGCAGAATGTATTGAAAAAGCTCGCCAGAACATGCATGAAGGAAACAAAGTCGGCCGTGATATTTTACCCCGCCCCTGTTATAATTGACGGGAAAAACGCTGTAAAGATTAGATCAAAGGTGCTTGATAAGTCCTGTGGGGAGTTTTATCCACACTTTGACGATATGGGCGATATGGATGCCTTTATTTATCGCTTCAAAACAATTAACATCGATGATAAGGCTGTAGAAAAAGCAAGAATCTATACCACTGAAAAGACAATAACCTACACCATGTCAGACGGATCATGGACTCCCGATGAGGGCGGAGATCAGAAAAATTTATTCGGCAAGATTCCTGTTGTATATGTTGAGCAGGAAGAACCCGAATGGGATGGAGTTTCAGCGATGATCGATAACTTTGAAAACCGCATGTCCCGCCTTGCAGATACCAATGACTACTTCTCAGAACCACTGCTGAAAATTTTTGGTAAAGTTTCAAAGATGCCCGGCAAGGACGAGGTAGGCCGGGTACTTGAATTCCCCATGTACGAGGATGATGTTTCCGGTAAGCAGATCCATGGTGATGCTGAATATGCCACTTGGGACCAGGTGCCGGAATCCGTGAAGCTGGATCTTGAAACCTCCTGGGACTCTATCTTTGCCATGACCAGCACGCCGGACCTTTCCTTTAACAACATAAAAGGCGTTGGAAATGTATCCGGGGTTGCCATGGAGCTAATGTTTATGGATGCATTCATGGCCAGAGAGGAGAAAATGGAGATATTCGATCCGGCGCTGAAAAGATGCATATCCGTTATCCTCGCCGGGATGCAGAACGTGACCTCCATTAAGTACAAGAACGATGAATCTCTGGAGAATATCGATGTGACTTTCAGCGGATCGCTTCCACAGGACATAGCTAATTTCATTGATTCTCTAGTAACCGCTACCGGTGGTAAGCCAATTATGAGCCAGGAATCCGCATCTCAGTTAAACCCATTGGCTAAAGATACAGATCAGGAGATTGACCGGATCCGCTCTGAGTCAAGCACACAACTTAACGAATCATTTAACATTTAAATTTTGATATATGAAATCACACGAAGTTCTATTTATGTTCTTTACCACAATTATCGCGGGCGATTTTAAAAAAGCCCACGGGCTTACTTCTAAAACATGGGCTGAAAATAATGGTCCTGATGTATTGAAAAAGCAATTCAAAGATTTACCGGAGAATGTATCCTTTTTGATCGAACAGGTAATCAAAGAGCTGCCAACCGAACAAGTGCATGTTGTTACCTTCAATGCAGAGGGTAAAACCGGAAATGCAAAAGCGGGTATGATTTGCGAATCGTGGCCGGGTAAAAAAAGCGCACAGGGAGATTGGGGTGTTGATCCGGACAACATTGAGGCTATTAAAATGGTAGGCGTTGAGCGGGTAAGTGGTGAAAAGAAACCACAACCAGTCGCCCCGGCCAAAAAAGAGCCCGCAAAAGAACCTGATTCTGGGCCTTTACCTGACCACAGCGAGATCCTTGCTAAAGCAGAAGACATGGGGATTGATGTTCCTGAAGGAGTAACCGCAGATCAGATTCAGGCTCTGATTCAAAAGGAGATGGATGCTCAGGTGGCAAAACCCGCACCCGAAGAAAACAAACCCGCCGTCAAAAAACCACGGCAAAGAAAGGAGGCAGGTAATGGAAGCAAGAAATAAACTTGAAGCCTTTTTAAAGGCATGGAAAGACAGGGATTTCTCTGCCATGATGGACACCTGTCAGATGACCTGGGCGTACACCAAGTCGGAGGAAGATTTAAAGCAGCATTTCGGATCGGAGGATTGGTTAATCAAGTCTTATTCAATTACCTCCTTTTCCAATGTTTCGAATGTGAAAAAATCATTCACCATGGAACTAACCTTTTCGGACGGAAGGATTCAAAGGCATGCAGCTGTTGTGATATGCGAATCAGATCCATACAAGCCCGCCCCCTTTGGTGCCTGGGGAGTAAACCCCGTGAGCGTTATAAGGAATTTCGGAACAATCAAGGCGAAGACAACAAAAAAGGCGAAAAATGAAAGCAAGAAATAAAAACGCATACGAAGTGGTGCAACTCACCCGCGAGCTTGCTGATGAAGTGGACCAGAAGTCCATCCGGCCGATGTTTCAGAACATTACATCCGTGGAGGTGCGCCCCTATGGATTTCTGATCAATACCCGATTAACCAGATATGATATTCCAGTTGGACACTGGATAATGCGAGATCAGAGGGGTAAGGTCTCAGTTGTTTCTGATGTTACTTTCCAGATGAACTACGAGGTTCTGAATGATTGAAAGCATAAAGAAATATGAGAAGCGGTTACTCGCGCAGATAATGGCCCAGGAACGGGCCATTTCTGTTATATTCGATGAATTCACCCGGGCTATTGCGCCACTACTAAGGCGATACCGTGAAGCGGGGGCGAGTGTATGGATAAGAAACAGGGACATTGAATCTGCCATTAACTCTGAACTTCGCCGCCTGGAGTTGAGCCTGTCGAGATACCTGAAGACAGAAACCGTTAAGGCGTGGAATATTTCTCACGATAAGACCGATATAATTGTAAAAGAGTATATCAAGGAGCTTTCCTTAAGTGAGGTGGCTAAAGATGGGCTTTTCTTTCGTAATATGGATGCGTTAAAAGCGTTTCAAGACAGGGTTGAAAAAGGATTCAGCGTATCTCAAAGGATATGGAAAACCACAAGAGAGATGAAAACTCAAATAGAACTGTACCTGCAAAGTGGCATGGCTACAGGCAGGAGCGCCGCACAAATCTCCCGGGATGTAAGGGGGTTTTTGAAGGATCCGGATAAACAGTTCCGCAGGGTACGCGATCCACAGACGGGTGAGTTAAAGCCATCAAAGCCGATGAAGGGGTATCACCCGGGCCGCGGCAAGTATAGATCATCTTATAAGAACGCCGTAAGACTTACCAGAACAGAAACCAATATGGCATATCGGTTAAGCGATCAGGTCAGGTGGCGGGAAATTGATTTTGTAAATGGTTATGAGGTGAGGCTTTCGGCCGGTCATCCTGAATATGATATCTGCGATGAAATGGCCGGAGAATACCCTAAGAACTTCGTATTTTCAGGCTGGCATCCTCAATGCTACTGCTATATCGTTCCCATAATGCTGAAAATGGATCAGTTCGCTCAGTATATCAATTCAGGCACGATCCCCGCCGGTGAAAAGGTGAAAGGAATTCCCCCGCGCGCTTTTAATTATGTGAGGGATCGTTCACAGAAAATCACAGCCATGCCAAATAAACCCTATTGGCTACAAGATAACTTCACAAAGAAAAACGGGACGTACTTTCCCAAGAAGGCAATTGACAATCCGCCAACAATCAAGGGGGTAATTATTAAAAGTAAGTAGCGTTTTATTTAAACATGTATCATATACTTATACCATCGACCCGGCACTAACCGGGTTTTTTCATACCAATACCTTCGTATACCACAAGCTTTATATTTTAAACTGTATAAAAAAAAGCTTATGAAGGAAAAACTTTTGGCAGCACTGAAAACCAAATTCCAAGGGGTTCAGGACGCCACCCTCGAAAGGATCGCCATTAAAAAGGCTGAGACGGTAACCGGGGAAGATCAAATTCAGAACGTTGTTGACGGGCTGAAGTATGACGACATTATTCAATCAGAAACGGACTTCCGCATTGGACAGGCCTCTAAGACCGCCCGGGATAAGGCAGTAATAGAGTACGAGAAAAAGCACAATCTGAAGGACGGAAAGTCACAGAAAAGTAACGACGATGACCCGGAAGATCTTATAGATGATCAGGGCGATGAGAAGGTTCCAAAGTGGGCGCAGAAGCTCATCAAGGAAAACTCAGAACTTAAAAGCACTATTCATGGGATCACTAAGAGTCAGGAAGTCGGGACAAAAAGAGATCAGGCCCTAAAGATCATGGCTATTTCAAAGATTCCTGAGAAATACCGCGAGAAATGGGTCAGACGCCTGGAACTTGAATCTGAAACTCCATTGGAGGAGCAGGTTAAAGAACTGGAAGCAGAATATGTTGACCTCCAGCAAGAGACAATCAACAGCGCTGTAAAGGAAGGTACATATGTACCTGGATCAGGCGGGTCGGATGGGTTGGAAAAACAGGAGATGACAGACTATCTGAATGAAAAGTATCCCGAACAAGCAGAGAATTAAGTATTAACTAAAAATTTCTGCAAAATGTATGTAGCAAAAGAAACCGGCACAGAAAGGTCTTTATGTATCGAAGCGGTACTTGAAGATATTCCAGGCGGTGGTGTTATCGAGCCGGATGATTTTAAATCAGGCACCACTGAATTAAGTGAAGGAGCCCTTGTTGGGGTCGATTCTAATGGTCTTTACCACCTTGTTAAAACAGCTGAGCTGTATGAAGACGAGGCAAACGATGAGACTGGGTATAAGGTCCTTAAGGGTCATGAGTTTAAGGTCGGCGATGTTATTATGGCTTCTGTAATTACCGGCTCGGCCGCAATTGCAATTACCGCCATTACCACCACCGAAGACGACTATGACACAATCACAGTAGGCACGACCCTTGGACTTGTAATGAGTGACGGTGACGTACTGGCGCAGGCAACTGCTACGGCAGCTTCCGGCAATGGCGTCCTGAAATACACTCCTGCAGGTATTACTCTTAACAGCGTTGATCTTTCCAAAGCGAATAAGGGAGCTGGTATTATGGTTCGCGGTACTGTCAATGAGTCACTACTTGCCTTCCCGGTAGATGCCACATTGAAAGCGCATCTTCCACTTATTCGATTCATCTAAAAATTAAAGCAAAATGGAACGATCACTATTAAAAGAGCTTAACAAATCGACCTTAGAGGCGTATGTTAACCGTGCCCGGGATGCATTTTTCAAAAGAATGTTTTGGACAATGTTTTTCCCTTTGAAGTATACCACCCAGTTAACCTGGGAATCTCTTGCAGGCTCCTCCGGATCACCTGTTATGGCTGATGTTATCGAGTATAACGCCAGCTCACCACTTAAGTCTCGCAGGATAGTCTCCAAAGCAAACGGAGATATTCCGAAAATCGGGATCAAGCGCAAGATGGATGAAAAGGATTATAATGATTACATGACGCTCAAAGCGTTAGCCAACGACACGAACCGTTCGGCAATCCTTGACATTGTCTTTAACGATGTTGATTTCGTTTATGAAGGAGTTCTGGCCCGTACTGAATTTTTGTGCATGCAGGCACTTTCATACGGAGGGCTATCTCTGGACGCTAACAACAACAACGGCGTAATCACTGAAACTGATGTTGATTTTGGTATTCCATCGGGTAATAAGACTGCTGTTGGCACTGTATGGAGTACCGCTGCAAGCGCAACCCCGATAACCGATATCCGCACCGTAGTCACATCAGCAGAGGATAATGGACATAATGTATCTTACATTGTAATGGATAAAAGCACGTTGAACTACGCGCTCGCCACCACGGAGGTAAAGGATACATTTGCCGCCTTCCAAAGGATTTCAACATCGAGGAAAAACCTCGTATCCCTCGAAGACCTTAACACTATGATGGAAGCTATGCTTCTACCAAGGGTTATGGTAGTGGATTCAAAGGTTCGCTTTGAGAATGCAGAGCACACACTTTCGAATGTTGCCCCCTGGAAAACCGGATATGTCTCCTTTATTCCCGACATGAAAATCGGTAAGGTTCTTCACGGGCCTATTGCCGAGGAGAGCGCTGAGAGTATTGCAAAGAAAGCAACGCTGATCAAAAGAGATCACGTGTTGATCTCCAAGTGGAGCGATCTTGAACCTTTCGGAGAGTTCACTAAAGGACAAGCTAATGCCTTCCCAGTGTTCAATGATGTTGACAGTGTCTACATTCTGAAGGTAAACGGAACAAGCTGGTCATAACATGACTGTAAAACAGGCAATATTGTCCTTTCCGGGGCTGTCCGATATTCAGGACAACTTTATTGATAAGCTGCTGGTTGACCGGGCCCTCATGGGTTCGGTCGACTATGTGGCATCAATGAGCGGAGTTGTGGCTTTATGTGTCGCTGATGCATACATGTTCATAGTTAACAACCCTGATTTTTCAGAAGGGGACCTGAGCATTAAGAAATCGGCTGAACTAAAGGCAACAGCAAAGCGGTTGTACCGGGAGAATGGAGAGCCCGAGAAAGCGGCAAAACTGGAAGTGTCAGGAACATCAAGAACCAGCATGTGGTAAGATACCCTCATACAGCAACAGTAACAGCATCGGCGGTAACGGTAACAGATGGAGAGTACGTCTCCTCAATAAATACCGATACCACCATAACCGGCAGACTGCAGACCACAGGGTCCCCGAGAAAGGTTAAGTCAGATTCAGGCGACTGGGTCGAAACAAACAAGATCTTTTTCACGCAAGCCGACAAACCAGATAACGCTGATACATTAACTGTACAAGGAAACACTTACAGAGTTATATACTGGCAGGAGAAACAGTCACACTCTAAGATATGGCTGGATTAACCCCAAATTTTAACGATACAGATATCGGAAGGTTCTTTGATAGGTTTCAGAAGGATGCAGAAAAGAAGTTTATTGAAGTATTGTCCTATGCAGGAGAGCATGGCGTCAAGCGTGCAAGAATAAGCGGCAAGTATAATAACATTACCGGCAATTTAAGATCTTCAATTGGATATGCCATTATCAAAAGCGGCAGTGTAATTCATGAGGATTATCAGGTTGCCCAAGCGGGAACTGAGGGGGAAAAGGGAGTAATTGAAAGTAAAAAGCTTATTGCCTTAGTTTCCTCGCGCTTTAACAAAGGGATTATACTTGTGCTTGTAGCGGGAATGGATTACGCGCTCGCAGTTGAGAGCATTGAAGGTAAAGACGTTATTGCCGGAGCTGTGACATATACCGATAAGTTTTTACGGGACACACTTAAAGAAGTATTGAAAAATGGCTGATAATTTTGACGCAGTTGACATAATCTTTAGCGCCCTGGCCTCAGTTGGGGTTGTGGCGTTCAAAGATAAATCACCCGAGAATCAGGCGGGCGAACATATTGTTATCAACTCACCGTCAAGTGGGCCATCTTCATACGCAACCAACGATACTTCAGTTAACCTGAATATTTTCGTACCCGTGGCGCCCAACGCAATGGTCAACAGACCAAGACTGGAGGCTATCAGGTCGGATGTTTACACTGGTATTGAATCAGCCAACACATCAGGTTATTACTGCTATATAGACAAAGAGTTTTCCGCATTAATTGAAAACGCAAAGAAAGGATTTGACTGTTTTACGATAAGATTTATATTAACAATTAATAAATAAATATCATGAGCATAGCAATTGGAATTGAAAAAATTGAATACGGCGACGTTGGTGACGGTGTCCCGGGAGCAACCCTGGCCGCCATTACTGACCCTGTCGCTGAGGGGAGCGTGTCTTTCTCATTCTCAGAACCCACCGAGACGAATATTATGAGTGAGACAAGCGACATCCCTGTTATCACTATCCTGACAAAAGAGGATCCCGAGTATATCGAATTTGCCCTTATCACCCCAGAGGCCGCGACCCTCGCGGCTCTTGCCGGGGGAGTAGCGGCAGGCGATAAGTGGAGCGCTCCTTCGTCAGTACCTGAGATCAACCAGACGGTCAAAATCACAAGCAAGGCGAAAGATTCTGAACAAATCGAGTATACTATTGTGAATGCCAAGATCGTATCAAGGTTTAATCAGGCACCCGCTAAAAAAGCAGAAGAACAACTGCTGGTCAGATGTTACATTCAGGAAGCTAAAACGGATGCCGGAGTCGTGAATACTCCATTTATCCGTGAGATTGTAGCTGCAACCTAAAGATCCATGTTTCTATATCCGAAAAGGGTCTGTCTGTTATGGGCAGGCCCTTTTTATATTTTATTAAAAAACATGGATGACATACTTGGGCTGTTGAAATTACAGTCTGAACTTATCACAGGATCATCGGCAAAATTCCCCATAACTACAGAGGATGGATCAATGTTGCCACGGGGAGTAAAGATCAGCCACATTACAATCAACCTGATAAAGGTAGGTACGGTAATGCGGATCACTCCCTTATGCGCAGAGATAAAAAAGGAGGAGTTTGAGAAGATTTCTGCCAATAAAGACATCCCCTTTCATCCTGATGCGCCCGCGCTTATTGAAAAGAACGCCTCAATTATCATTAAAATTATCTGTCTCGGCATCCACAATAAAAAAGGCAAATACCCGGGGTACATGGAGGCGTTTTTAAAACAGAACCTCACATTCAATGATTTGCACGCGCTGCTTAATGCTGTATTGTTCCGTATGGGAACATTGTCTTTTACAAAATCTACCACCGATCTAATGAAAGTGGGCCTGAAAAGCACGGAGATAATAGCCATGCAAAAGAATCTGGAAAGCTGGAAAAACTGATTTCTCCAGCTGCAACACTTGTAATTGCCAATAAGGCATTCGGATTCACGCCCGAATATGTACTGTGGCAAATGGATCAGCAGGTGCTTAATGAGATGTTCGCAGAGCATCATTATATGAACAGCGAAAATGCGGTGCAGCGTGATGAGGATGGGGAATACCAGTGGATTGATATGCCTACAATTGACGGAACTAAAAGGGTAAAAAAATATATTGATAAAATAGACATATAATGGGACTTCAAAACAGCGACGGCGCTCTATATTGGGCCACCGGCATTGATACAACAGGACTATCTCAGGGCCGCCAGCAGTCTGTTGGCATACTTCGCGGGCTATCCTCACAGGTATCAAAAATGGATGTATTTGCCGGACTGGCCTTAAGCGGTGGGATTGCTTTTAAAAGACTTGCTATACAGGCTAAAAATTTCTCAGAAGAATTTGAGCAGTCCATGCGTGAGGTGCTGACTATCTCAGCGGCCTTACAGGGAGATTTTGAAGGGTATTCAGACATGATCGTTGACATGTCCCGCGAGCTTCCACAGAGCGCCAATGCTCTGGCTAAAGCCTATTATCAGATTGTATCGGCCGGTTATGATGGTGCTGCAGGACTTGAATTATTGAATCAAGCTTCCCGGGCGGCCGTCGGTGGTGTGACTGATGTTACAACCGCGGCTGATGGTATGACAACGGTGCTTAATGCATGGAACCTTTCAGCTGAGCAGTCCGCTGCTGTATCTGACACCTTCTTTACCGCCGTAAGGCTTGGAAAAACCACATTCGGAGAAATGGCCGCATCAATCTCGCAGGCCGCTCCACTTGCTTCGGCCTATGGTGTTTCATTTAACGAGATAGCCGCCGCCATTGCATCGATCACAAAACAAGGTACCACCACCCCGGTTGCGCTCACTCAGATCCGCGCGGCACTTATTGCAGTTAATGAGGAGCTTGGTCAAGGATGGTCTGATGCTATGAGTTTTCAGGATGCTATGCAGGAGATTGCCGATAGAGCGCAAGCCTCCGGTAAGGACCTCAAAGAATTTACCGGCCGGGTCGAAGGCGCACTGGCGATCCTTCAAACCACAGGAAAAAACGCAAAGGGGGCTGCTGAAGATCTGCAGGCCATAGCAGATTCAGCCGGGGCCGCCGATAAGGCCTATTCTCAAATGGCTCAGTCTTCGATTAATCAGTCGAAGATTATGAAAAACAATATTGACGCTGCGCTAAAGCCATTGGGCGATTGGGTGGCAAATAAATCCACGGGTTTTGCCAGGGCCATGAATGATGCCTTTGCAACGGGCCAGGTAGAAAAGTACGTTGAGTTCATAAAGATTGCCACTGTATCGCTTGCGGCCTATGCCCTTACAGCTAACGGGGCGGCGTTATCAACGCAGATCATGAGAAAGGCAATTAATTTAGCCGCCCTGTCAATGAATAAACTTAGAATTGCATTTGCCAGCAACCCTATTGGACTTGTTGTTCTTGGACTTACAGCTGCAGTGACCGCCTTTACCGCCTATAATAAAAAGGTAGATCAGTCTACGCGGGTATCCGCAAGACTTGTTGAAAGTATAAGTAGCGATATATTCTCACTGAATGCCCTGTTTAATAAATTAAAGACCGCTGAAAAAGGGACTGAGGACTGGAACCAGGCGCGCGAACTTATCAATACCAGGTATGGCAGCTACCTTAAAAACCTGATTGATGAAAAAACCGCCCTTGAAGATATTGAGGCGGCACAAAAAAGAGTTACCGAGGCCATGATGGCGAATGCAGGATTGAAGGTATACCGCGAACAGTTATCCTCCGAACTTGATAAATACTCCAGGGAGTTTGAAAAAAAGATGGGTGATTTCACTCAGGTATTTACCAAAATGAAAGGAGCGGACCGGCTTCCGGAGTTTATCGGTGCGATCAATGATGCTATTGATAAGGAGATTGTAGCGGGCAATGGTAAGATTAAGCGGGGAATGCTTGAACGCTCACAGATTGCCATGGATGTATATAATGAATTTCTGTACGACATCTCACAGCAGACCGGGTTTGTTAAGTATGATCCAAAGGCATTTACAGAAGCCTTTTTAGATATCGCAGAACTAAAGGCAGAAGGAAAGCCATACACTGATTACCTGCAGGGAATGGTTGAAACATGGTCGGGAATGTTGAGTGAGTTTAATAAAAAATCTAGTGGATCTGGCGCAGAAGGTGGGCCTGGCGGAGAAGGTGGCTCCGAAATTCTAAATTACTACGAAAGCCTTCTAAAAAAGATTTCCGAGACCGAAGACCAGTTAAAAGATCTTTCAGGCACTCAGGGCGAAATGGATCTTATTGCCATTGCAGCCAAAAAAGAGCTACTGCAGCAATATAGCGCCGAACTGCAAGCCCTTGAACTACTCCTTGGATTAAAGGAAAAGGAAAAGCAGGTAGCAGAAAACCAAGGCTCTCAGGGCTCCATTTTGGGCATTCGTCAACAGATCGAGGCATTGAACCAGCAATACATTGAAGCTACCACAGACACCGCCAGGGAGTCACTAAGGGTGCAGATAGAATCTAAAGAGAAAGAGCTCGAAGCCATTCAGGGGGTGATTCAAGAGCAGGTTAAGCTATATGAAGATTACTATAAGACAATCGAGAGAAAAAGCATAACGTGGCTACAGGGAGAACTTACGCGGTTAAAAGCCGTAGGGGATGCAAAAAGAAAAGCATTCAGTGAGGGCGGAGATTTGTCCGATGAGGAAAAGAAGGGGATTATCGAGGATCTAAATGAGATCGATGGTAAGATCAAATCAATTGAGGGCGAGATCCGAAATGATTTGACAGATGCTGTTCAGTTGGCATCTGATGTATTTTCCGCACTTTCAAGTATTGTTGGAGATATTGACCAGAAGGCCGGAAGGGCGGTTGCCAGTATGGGAAGGGCAATATCAGGGATCGGACAAATTGCAATCGGCACAACAACTGGGAATCCGCTGGCTGTTGTATCCGGAGTTCTGCAAACCACAGTGGCTGTGATAGGGTTATTCTCAGACTTAAAAAGAGAGTCGGATCAGTATATCAGGCAGCTAGAAAAAATCAATGACCTGCTTTCTGCGCAAGATAGAATCCTTGACCAGGCGCCTCGTAAAGGCAATATGTCGGATGAGTATAAAAAGCAGATCGAGCTGCTAAAAATAAAAATTGCTATGCTGATCGAGTTGCTGAAGCTTGAAATGAGTCCCGGACCAAGGGGTAGTTCTTATAGCGGTGACTTATCCTTGGAAGAAAGAAAGCAAAGGGAACAGGAATTAGCTGATACCAAGGCGACCCTTGCTGATTTAGAACAGACCTATAGTGATTTTTTGTCGGGTGGTATAACTGAGTTTAATCTCGCCGATAAGATCGCCCAGGCCTTTGAGGAGGGGAAAACCTCAGTTAAGGATTTTGCCAGCTATGCAGAAGAGGTTTTAGGACAAGCAGTACTCAGTGTCTTCAAGGAAAAAATACTCGGCGAATTTTTAACTAAAGCCTTTGATTCCCTAGGAACAGCGCTGGAGGATGATGAATTAACTCAGTCAGAGGTTGACAAGTTCACCCGATTATTTTCTGAGGGCGCCGAAGGTGCAGGCGCTATATGGGAACAACTCACCCAGGCATTACCTGGTTTTTTTGGAAGCGCATCTGAAAACGCAAACAGCCTATCCGGAGCTATACGCAGGAACATTACAGAGGAAACAGGATCGATCCTTGCCGGCAGCATGAGTGCTCTTAGGTTGGATGTCAGGGAAATGAATGGCTATCAACTGGAAATGGTGGGGCACCTGGAACGCATTGCCGATAACACTAAGCACAACAAACATCTGGAAATAATCAGCCAGAAAATGAATGATTTACTCTTAATGTTTCAAAATAACGCATAATGTACACGATCAACGGGAATAGCTTTTCAGATTACAATATTGAGGTTCTTTCCTCCCGGGGTGCGCTTGACATTCCGGCAAGATTAGGAGATGCAGATCATAACTGGGCAGATTCAAACGGAGTGGAGGCTTATGTATCATCTGATGATCTTCAGTGGAACGGGAGAGTAATAACACTCCACGGTTATTATTCAGGGAGTAATTTCATCGCAAATACCGAGACCATGGAGGCCGCATTGAAAGGATCTGATCTTACCCTTGTCACCCATTACGGCACGCATTCAGTAAGGCTCGCTAAGATTGACGAGAACCGGCAGATCATCGCCAACACCAGGGCATTTATCGACCTTGAATTCTGGGAGCAGACAGTAACCCCCGGAACACCACCTGCAGCAACCGGAGGGTCGGGGGTAACATTTGGAGGTTATGATTTTCTAGCTGATTTCGGATTGACGGTCTCCAGGGTTGTTGGGTATGGTATTATGCCGGAATATGACAAGCGGGTAATCACATACGGCGATTCCCCGGAGGGTTATAGTGCATACAGATCTAACAGAACTATCAGGATCCAATTGGCCGGGCATTACGTCAATATCGCCACACTTGTAACCAACATTAATAAGCTGAAATCTGTATTAATGTCTGCTGGAACTAAATCCTTTATGTATCGGGGAGACACAAAAACAACATACTTCACCGGGGGTGCCGCGGTTGATATTAACTATAAGACCAAAACGGCCAGAATCCTTTTGAAATTAAAAATTCAGGAATAATATGAATACAATTGACATCTATAGATCGGCATCCGTTATACTATCCCCTTCCATTGACCAGGGAACCTCCCTGCAAAAAACACTGAATGGAGATGAGTTTATCAACGTGGTTTTCTCGCATGATTCGTTTGTTGAAGTCCTTATTGGTGATTACATTACATTCCGCGGACATACATACACTGTGCGGCAGGCTCCTGACTTTAATAAGGTATCCGATGTGCACTATGAATACTCCATCCGATTTGATGGGCCGCACTACCAGCTTCTGGATGCCATGTATCTGATCGATGGTGATATGGAATTCTATCTTACCGGCACCGCGGAAGACTTTATAGACCTGATTGCGGAGAATATGAACCGGGTATTCGGAGCCGGTGAATATCTAACAGGCAGCGTTACTTCAACAGATTTCAAGGTTTTGCATTTTTCAGGCGAGAACTGCCTGCAGGTGCTGCAGCGCGTATGTCAGGAATTTGAATTGGAGTATTACTTTAGCGGTGATCCCGTATCAATTAATCTAACCGCCACAATAGGCAGCTCAACGGGATTAGAGTATGAGTATAAATCCGGCCTTTATAACATAAAGCGCACAAAGGTTAATAATAGTAATATCATTACCCGCCTGTATCCATACGGTTCTGAAAAGAATCTGGGGCCGGATTATACCGACCGCAGGACAAGGACCCCGCTGGGATCAAAGCTCCGGCTAAAGTATGCCACATACCCGGACAACTACATAGAGCAAAATACAGGCACATATGGAGTTAAAGAAGCGACAAAAGAATTTCCGGATATATACCCCCACTTCGTAGGCGCCGTTGACTCCACCTCAGATAGCCAGCATATAATCGACGCATCAATTGATTTTGATTTAAATACTTACTTAATTGAAGGGGTTGCCGCCAAGATTGTGTTTGTTAATGGAGATCTATCCGGATATGAGTTTGAGATAATTTCATTTAACAACACAACAAAGGAGGTTTATTTTAAAACCCACACTGATGAGCAGGGGGTTATATGGCCCTCTGGATCTTTCATTCCGACAATTGGCGACCAATTTACTTTTGTAGATATTAAAATGCCACCGGCTTATATTACAGCAGCTGAAGACGAACTTCTTTCTGAGGCAACGGCATATTTAAGCCAAATATCTTCTCCAAGTCCGGTATATGAGATTGAAATGGACTGGCATGCGTTGAAATCAGCAGCAATATCACTTGATATCGGTGACGTTATCACTATCACAGACTCAGAACTTGCGCCCGGTGGAACAGATGTAAGAATCGTTGATTTCACACAGAATATTACCAATGTGTATAAGTACACCGTGAAACTATCTGACAGAATCCTGATTAACTATTTCAAAAAAATCGAGAACGAAAGAAACAGTCTTGAAAGGGATGTTGTACTTAAAAGGGATGGATCTCTGCAAAGAACCAGGCGGGGGTATCAAATCACCGCCGATCTTTCAGATACGATCTTTGAGGAAGATGGATTTCTTGATAACGAGAAGATTCGTCCGGGGTCTATTGATCCCGGGAAAGTGTCTGAGCTATTAAAGGGCCAGCAACTCATTATGAATAACGTGGAGTTTCAGGTAGCTCCGGGCGGGGACACTACTAAAGTTAACAATACGCCCGGGACACTTACGCACTTAACAGTTGAGTCAGCAGAGAAAACATGGACCGTATCATCCGGCATTCACACCGCCCTGGCATCTTCACCTCTTTATATTTACGTAAGAGCGAGCAAGGCAACCACTTCATCACAGGTAATATTCTCATCAACAAGGTATCTGATTAATCCAGCGGGTCTGTATTATTACTTTACGATAGGGATTCTAAATGAGGTTGTAAGCGGGGAAAGAACAATATCCCTGACACATGGAGCGTCTACAATAACGGGCCGGCAAATTATAACCGGAAAACTCACATCCGCTGACGGAGAAACATTTCTCGATTTAAACACCGGCGAGGTACAGGGTAAGTTATCAGCCAAGGCGGGGTCCCTCGGATATAACAACCTTTCTGACAAACCAACGGCTCTTGCGGATATAAACACTGCAGAGGGCGACAAGCTGACAACCGTAGAAGAGAACGCAACAGCCGGGGCCGACTTTAATGTGAATGTAGCGAACAGGCCGACACAGCTCCGGGATCTTAACACTGCAGAGGGCGACAAGCTGACAACCGTAGAAGAGAACGCAACAGCCGGGGCCGACTTTAATGTGAAT
>Ga0136588_1000257_pt1 | contig 20017 bp, 20 predicted proteins | sample AntRauMFilla1564_FD_104782 | JGI IMG/M metagenome (GOLD analysis project Ga0136588, IMG submission 104782) | Saline lake microbial communities from Rauer Islands, Antarctica - Metagenome Filla 1 #564 | ecosystem: Environmental > Aquatic > Non-marine Saline and Alkaline > Saline | place... | reverse complement strand
TAGAAGTTGAGTTTTTTTTTTGAAGCTAAAGCTTCAGTTTGAATTGTATATACTGTTTACTATATCCGATGCTTTGTGAAGGATTTTTATTGAGCATTTTCTAGAAAGAAGAGAGCATCTCTGCTCCCTCTTCTTACTTCTTTGCTGGCTCTTCCTCTTCTATGATGTCGATGAAGTCTGCTCTCAGTATGCCTGTTGTCATATCCTTCTTAGGTCTGATCTCGTAGTCCTCTGTTGGCTCTATCTCTACCATAGTGTCCTTTGGGAACTCTGTTGCAACATGACCTATTAGCCTGAATGCATAGACCTTGACTACTTCTGAGATGAATTTGCCATTCTTGCTTGGAACTTCTTCTGTCCAAGCACATGTGATGCGAGTTCTTGGCTTCTCTTCGTCAAAGTTGAACTCACTAGTACTGATAACCTTTGCTATTGTCTTCATGGTGTATAAGTTAGATGAAGGATACGTTTCCTCCAAAACTTTGTAAAGGATTTTTATTGAGCATTTTTAAGTAAAAAAAAGAGCAAAAATGCTCCTCTTCTTAGTTAATAAATAGTAGATAATGAGTTACTATCATAAATGATATTGCTACTAATTGAATTAGTCTTCTTTGATAAGGTTTCATAGCTGTGTTATTTAGATGGGGGATACGTTTCCCTCCAAAACTTTGAGGGGGGGTTCTATTGAGATGGTACTTGCTCATGTAATTTCTTCTTTTTATTTTTATTTTTTTAAATTTTTTTGGTACTTGCCAACGCTATTTTACTTTCTTATTTTTATTTTTTAAAATTTTTTGGTACTTGATCATGCTATCTTTTATTAATTTTATTTTTTTTTAAATTTTATTTTTTATTTAGCGAGCTTGTTTCATAATGCTTGGTACTTGATCAGCTACTTCTCCTCATGTTTCCCTCCTCCTTTTGTTTAAGCCCCTTAAGTTCCAACTTCCTTTTAACAGTATAGAAAATATATTATCGGATTATGTGTGATAAAAATCACAAATATTCCTTATATAGAATATACTTATGTAAGTATGGTGATTATCAATGAGTTATGCGTTTGTAGTATAATATGAGACTCCTGCAAGTATAACATAGGGTCACTAACTCGGCACTTAGTTACCCTATAATATACTTCAAGTATAATATGGGGTCACTATCGCCTTGTAATATACTTACTATTGTATATATCACTTTTCGATAATACACTCCAAACTTTTTTGCATTTATTTTTACCCATTGCTTGTATATATGACATAATGTTGTATCTTTATACTATGCCTACTAAAAGAAGCCACTTTCTTTTGAAAGTGAATAAAGGAGAGACTTTTCTATCTTACTTCGAGCATCTTAGTGAACTAAAGGTATTTGTTGGTATATTAGCTGATTCAGATGAAAAACTATATTGGACTCATACAGAAATAAGCAGGAATAGAATATGCAAGACTATTGTAGTAAAGGAAGTAAAGAAAGAAGGCTACAGGGTTAAGTACCAATATCTATCAGAAATAAGCTTTAAGAAACATCTAGGAGCTTTAGTAAAGAAGAGTATGATGCATAGATTAACTAGAGGGTCTTACATGATAAACGAAAACTATTTAAAATGAGCTTTAACCTAAAAACCAGCATAGCACTAAAAGGAAAAAGTAAAGAAGAACCTAGTCCTAAGATAAAATTAAGAGAGAAAAACAAAAAAAGAATTTTAAAGGCAACATCTAAGAAAGCACCTGTAATAAAAGGTAAAGTAAAAAGCATACACTCAGACAAACTAAGAAAAGAGGGAGAAGAAACTAAAAGAAGTCCTAAAGATAGTCTGAACTATAAAAGGTATGTCATATCAATAGAAACTACCAATGAACAATTTACTACAATAACTATTTATGATAGATTTCTAGGTAGAGAGAATGGAAGACATACTTTTAGAACGTGTAATAAGAGGCTTAAAGAAAAAGTAGCAGGGTGGGTCAAGCACATAGGAGCTAAGACTTATAGTACAGTATTAATAAAACTAAATTAAACTAACGATTATGCATTTAATAGAAACACAACAAAAAGAGATCAAAGCTTTTTTAAAGCTAACAGAAGAAGACAAAATAAAGATAGCTTTTAAGTATATAGAAGAGTATGGTTTCCATCCTTATGATAGTAGAGACTTTTACGGTTTAAAAATAGTTGATCCTATTAAAAATAATATACTAATGCCTGATGATGCAATTAGTAGGGATTTAAGACTAAACATCATGAACAATACAGTTATTGTTATGAGTGTTCCAGCAGATGAGAGTATTAATCCTTTAAAAGTAGGAGATGTTATAGTTCTTGGAGAAGCTAATCTAATTAGTAGTTCTATAGATGGATTAAAGAAGCTAGGTTTAAAAGGCGGAGCTATTGTTTTGTGTAATGCTCATCAAATAACTTTAATCAAAAGAAAGAATGCATAAGATAGCTCCAGAGAATATTGATACGTTTATAGGCTTATACAATTACGCTAGAGAGAATAACATAGAAGCAATTAAGACTTATAAAGATAGAGAAGCAGGTGCGTTTATAATGAGAAACGGATTAGGTGTAGCATATGGCATTAATTCCAATATTGACTTTCTTAAACAACAGAAGAGTTCAGATTTTACTGTTAAAGGTATTAAGCTTAGAATAGTAATAGGGCAGAAGCCTGAGCAAGTAGAAAAGTAATGATAAGTCCTAGTTAATAGCTAGGACTTTTTTAATTTAAAAACTATGAAAGTAACAATATATATATTACTAATGGGTTTGATTGGCTATTTCTTTGCAAGGTATGATTACAAATGGATTAAGAATAGCGACAGACCTATTGATAGAAGTGGGTATCAAATTAGGAATTTAATAAAGTTTATGCTTATCTTTTGTTTATCAATAGCGTTAGTAGGTGCAACTACTGAATGGGATATAGTTATACTATGGTATGTGTTAGTTACTATAGGAGGTCTATTGTTAATGGATACTGTATTTATATTACTATTAAATTACTATAGAGGTTTAAAGCCTTGGTATTTAGGGAAAGGAAGTTATGATACAAAAATTAAAAAGTATATAGATGCTCAGGACTTTACGATCTTTAAACTAATTGCAAGTGCTATAACTATTACACTACTATACATATTTATATAATTATGAATAAACTGAAATGACTTTATTAGAAGGATTACAAGAAGAGATGAATAGAGTACGAGAGATCATTAAGATATATGACAAACTACCAAATAATGCAGGAGATTTTGTTTCTGGAATGATGAAACAAAGCGTTAAAAAAGCTGAAAGTTTAATAGTAATTGGCGATATAATAGAAATAGCAGAAGCCTACAAGGAACTAAAAGAGTACGAAGAGTACAAACGTTATTAAAAACAACAAGTAAATGTTAATAAATTTCGACGAAAAGAAACATAGATACAGTCATAGTAGAACTAATGAAACTTATATAAGTGTAACACAATTACTAGAAAGATACTTTAATAAGTTTGATGGAAAATACTGGTCTGAATACAAAGCAATACAAAGAATAATAGAAACTAAGATAGGAGAAGAAGGATTCAAAGCTTGGAAGCAAAGCATAGGAGGTTATGAAAAAGTTATAGCTACTTTCTACGAACAAGCTAATCAAGATAATGTAGATTTAGTTCCTGAGTATATAGCAGATATATTAGAAGAGTGGAGAGTAAAGAACTCCATTGCATGTGAAGAAGGAAATGAATTTCATAATAGACAGGAAACTAAGTGGAAGAGTAAGTGGGTACACATGTTTAAAAACAAATTTAGGAAGTATAGATCACAGTCTTCTGCTAAATATGAAATAAAGCAAATAGAAGATGGTATATATACTGAACTTAGATTATGGAGTGAACATTACCAACTAGCAGGACACGCTGATCTACCTATAGTAGAAAAACCTTTTATAGATATATATGATTACAAGACTAATAAGAAATTAGAATTTGATAATTATAAACACCCTACCAAAGGACATCAAATGTTGAAAGGATCATTAAAGCATTTAAAAGATTGTAATGGTATTCATTACAATCTACAATTAAGTTTATATGCAAAGCTAATGGAAATGGCTTATGGTTTAGAGCCAAGACATATACAAATTGACTATGCGTTAAGAGACTTTAAAGGAGGGTTTACAGGAAAGATGAAACACATACCCCTTGCCTACATGGAGAAGGAAGTAAATATTATATTAAAAGATAGAGAATATGAGCTATACGGCAAGTGATCTAATAGAAAAAATAAGTAAAGAGTTTAATTTGTCTTTTGCAGAAGCAAAGGTTATATTTGATTCTCAATTTAAAACCATAAATAGATTTATGGAAGAAGATTCAAGCATACCTCTACCACTCAAGTACATAGGTAAATTAAGAAAAGATGATAGACAACGTATTCATATTAAACCCTGACGGTACAGTAGAGTTTGACCCTGCTATAAGAAACGGAGAGGTATTTAAAAAGCTTATAGTTAATTCAAGAAAATCAGACAATGGTAAATTGTTTGATTCAGGTAAGACTGCTAGAATAGCTAATGAGAAAATAACTTATGCGTTTCTAATGACTTCACCAAGTTCTTTATACTTTTATAATTATAGACAAGATGATGGAGAGAGATCAAGAAAAGTAATACAGTTTATAGGAGTTAAAGATTGGAAAATAGATAAAGACGTTAACGATCTTGTAAACTATTTTGAAGAAGAGCTTAATCAAGTAATAACATTTTCTTTAATTAACAATGCTTTAAAATCTGCTTTTGCTACTGCTGATTACTTTGGAGAAGTTGATTATAAAAAGAGAGATGCTAAACAGAATTTAATGTATGATCCTAAAGACGTAATGAGTAGTCTTAAAAGTCTAGGTGAAGTAATAGACGGATTAGAAGAGTTGTTAAAGAGATACAGAAGAGACGGAGTAGCTAAGAAAGAAAAAATGAGAGGGAAGAAAAGTAAAAGTCCTCTTGAACTTCCACCTAACCAAAGAAGATAATGGATTTAGAGCAGATAGTAGAATTTACAGGATTAGACCCAATACCTGATGGTAGTGGTTATCATAAGTATAAGTTTATTTTGAAGCTTTCAGAAATAGGAGAAGTCAGAGAAGCAATAGATGAATCAGATAATAAACCTATAGAAGAATGGTGTGTTCTGTTTAAAAAAGGACTTAATAGAGGTATATTAGTTTTAATGCCTTTTAACAAAATGAAAAACATGTTGCATAGATTTACTTTAAGACTTAATAATGTATTCTATTTAGAAAATATGAACTAATGGAAGTAATTGATAGTGTTAAAAATAAAGACGGTATATTTATCAACACAGAATGTTTTAGAGAAGAAGCTAATCACTTTCTAAAGTATGGGAGATACTGCGATGATGAAGTTGGTACGTATGCTTATTTAGAATATTGGGAAGAGCAAGAAAGAAGATTAATAGATGGTTACGAAACAGGTGGTGCTAGAATAACAGGAGAACATTATGGTTATCTGAATTTTAGTAATATCAAACTATCAAAGAATAAACAAAGTTTAAGAGACTTTAACCCTAGAATAAACTCCACAACTAATGCTAGAAAGAAAGTAAGAGACTTTCCACTTTTCTTTGATGGAGACTACAACTACTTTCATATACTAGATATAGCAAGATTTGGAACTACAAAAGAAGAGCTAAAGAAACTACAGCTTATGGTTACTCCATTGTATCTTGATGGAGGTAGGCATGTAGTTCTAGGTAAAGCTAGACGTAAAGGCTATTCATATAAAGCAGGTTATGTACTAGCGCACAGGTATAAAACAGAAGCAGATAGTATAAGTGTAGTAGCAGCTTACGATTGGAAGTATTTAATTCAAGCTGATGGTACAATGACTATGGCTAAAAACTGTGTAGATTTCTTTAATGAACATACAGGATTTGTTAGATCAAAGCTAATCAATACTAAGAAAGAACAAAAAGATGGATTTGTTGAAGAGATAGCAGGAGTTAATGTAGAGAAAGGTTATAAATCTCAAATTATCTCTATCTCTTGTGGAGAGAACCCTGATGCTATTAGAGGTAAAGATGGTACTATTATATATTTAGAAGAAGCAGGTAAATTTCCTAATCTTATACAAACAGTTAATAGTACATCACCTACACTAGAAGATGGAATTTATACTACGGGTATGATGGTTATCTTTGGTACAGGTGGTGGTAAAGATACTAATTGGGAAGACTTTGAAGAAATCTTCTATACACCTAATGCTTATAAGATGCTTCCTATAGAAAATATATGGGATGAAAATAGTGAAGGTCAAAATTGTGGCTACTTTCACCCTGACTATATAAGTAAAGTAGGTTTTGTAGATAAGTACGGAAACTCTTTAAAGTCAGAAGCAAAAACACATCAAGAAGCTATAAGAACAGAGTTATCCAAGACCTCTAAAGATGCGTTAGCTTTAATAGCTAATAAAATGGAATACCCATTTTGTCCTAGAGAAGCTTTTAGCAGAAGTTCTAATAACATATTTCCAACAGAAGATTTAGAAGAGCATAGGAACTATCTTATAAGTTCTGATAACTTTGAAGGAGTTAATGGTAAAATAAGAAGAGATAGAGAAGGTCATTTGAATTTTTTACTAAAGATGGATGCTTTACCTATTCTTAGATTTCCTCATAAAGATATGACTACTTTAGAAGGTTGTATAGTAAAGTATGAAGAACCTTATAGAGTAGCTAATAAAGTACCCGACAACTTACATATAATTTGTCATGATCCTTACCACTTCGATAAGTCTATAGGAGATGTTTCACTAGGAGCAGCTTATGTAATTAGAAGAAACAATAACTTAGGTATAAGAGGCAATGTTATTGTCGCTAGTTATATAGGTAAGCCTGATTCACAAGACGAATACAACAAAAATTTATTTTTACTTGCTCAGTACTATAACGCTAAAATAGGGTTTGAAAATGATAGAGGTAATGTTATAGGTTTTTGTAAAGTAGCTAGAGCAAAAGGAGTAGATTTGTTTAAGTATTTAGAAACTGAGTTTGAATTAGGATGGAATGACAAAATGAATAACAACCTTAGTAGAGGTTATGGTATGTCTATGGGCGGTGGTAAAGACAACAAAAAGATACTAGAAGGCGATATATTTATAAGAGATTGGTTAAACGAGGAAAGAAGTATTACAGAAGATGGATTAATAATAAAAAATTTGCATACTATTAAAGATATAGCGTTATTAGAGGAATTAATAAAATACAGAGCTAGTGGTAACTTTGATAGAGTTTCTGCTTTAAGAATTGGAATGTACCACCTAAGAGAACTACTATATAACAACGTAAAAGAAAGTAATGCTAACAAAGATTCAAGTAAGAAAAAATTTTTTAACTCTAAATTATTTGCCTCATGATAACTGGTGGAACATCAAGACCTAGACAGAAACTACCTTTTAGTAAAAAGGACAAGGATTGGAAAGAACAAAGTTTTAAACATTTTACGTTTGCTAACAATAGTAGTAATGGTAAGAGAAGAAACTATTTAGAGTATTTATATAGAGTAGCCAATGGACATCTTGAAGAAGAGAATTATGAACATGCTACTAATCCACTAGGAGAAGGCTCTAAGAATAAACCTCAATATAGATCATTTCCTGCTAAAATAAGAAACCTTGATATTATTTCTCCTATTATTAATTCGTTAGTAGGGCAAATGATAGAGATGGGTTTTGATTATACTATTGTAAATAAAGCTACTGATATTGATAATGACTATTTAAGAAATTTAACTAAACTGATGAAAGATAATATCTTAATTCAGTTTAATAGTGCTTTACAAGACGCAGGTATTGATACAGGGATTCCAAAAGAAGAACCTGAGCCATTAGAAGCTTTACAAGAAAAGGCTAGATCATTTAATACTCAAAAATCTAAGGAAGCTAGGATTATAATGGACTACATAGAGTCCTATAATGAATTGCCAATTAAGTTTATAAGAGCATGGTACGATTTTGTAGTTACAGGTTCTTGTTATTCAAGAAGAGATGTTTACTTAGATGAAACAATATATGATATTATTAATCCTCTTAATATAAGATATGTAGCTTCTGACAATGTTGGGTTTATAGAAGACGGTGAATCTGTTTCAGTAGATTATTTTATGACTCCAAGTGAAACACTAGACTTCTTTCAAGACCATGAAGAGTTTACAAATAATAAAGAAATTATAGATTATATAGAAAAACAAGGTATAGCTAGTAGTGATAATAACGGTGGAACATTTAGAGCTACTGATTATTTTCAAGACGCTAGAAATACTTTTTTAAATAAAGTATTTGGTATTGAACATGGTGCTATTAGAAACGAAGGTCATATAAAAGTAACTCATACATGTTTTAAGTCGTTTAGACAAATAGGAGAACTTTCTTATGATGATATACTAGGTAACAGCCATGTAGAGGAAGTAACCGAAGACTTTAAACCAATGAAAGGAGAAAAAGTCAAATGGAGATGGGTTAGTGAAACATGGGAAGGCTTTTCTGTTAATGACATTTACTTTTTTGATATTAATCCTGTACCTTTACAAAGAGGTACATTAGATAATCCTTCTGCTTGTAAATTACTTTATAATGGTAAAACGCTAGACAGTAGAGTTATTCATGGTAGAAGTATCGTAGAAGAGGGTATAGTATATAATGAAAAGTATAACATTATTCATTACAATATAGAAATGACTATAGCTAAGAATATGGACAAAGTTATTCTTATGCCTCTTGGTCTTGTACCTGATACTGAGGACATGGATATGTTTGGACAGATGTATTATGCTAAAGCTACAGGCTATCTATTTTTTGATGATTCTGATAAAGCAAAACTACAAGCCGCTCAACATGTAAGAGTTTTAGATACAAATCTAAATCAGTATGTAAACTATCTATACGATATAGCTAGTAAAATTAAAAGAGAGTTTGAAGAAAGGATTGGATTTGTAAGACAAGCAAAAGGAGATATAAATTCTAGTGATACTAATGGTAATACACAAGAAGCAATTTTCAGAGGTAGTTTGTTTACTGCTCCAATGTTTGAACAGTTCAGACAGTTTCAACAAAGAGATTTACAAGCTCTAATGGATTTATCTAAATTTGCTTTTATAGAAGGAAAGAAAGCAAACTTTCTTACGTCAGCAGGAAAAGAAGAGTGGTTAAATGTACAGCCAGAAGCTATCTCAGAAGCTAGTTATGGTTTGTTTATTAAGAACTCAATAAAGGAAAAGAAAATGAGGGATATGATGCAAGCTAGAGCACAAGAGTTTGCACAAAATGGTTCTACTCCTTCTGATATAGCTAAAATTATTAAGTACTCTTTTGATGAAGTAGAAGATTATCTTAAAAACAAAGAGGAAGAAATAATGGCAGCTAACCAACAACAAGCACAAGCTGAACAAGAAGCAGCTAAATATATACAAGAATCTCAAAACTTTAATTTAGCAGAAGATAGAAAGATAAAAGAAGAAGCTTCAATTAGAGATTCCCAAACTAAGATTCAAATAGCATTAATTAAAATGCAAGAAAGCTTAACTAATTCTATGAGTTCTCTTGACCTTACAGGAAAAGAAGAAGCAGGAAAAGTAATAGAAGACATTGGAATAAAGCTTAGAGAATTAGATATTAAGGAAAGAGATAGCCAAAGAAAAGCTGCTTCTGCTGTATATAAAGCAGATACAGATTTGAAGATAGCAAAAGAAAATAAGTACAAGCACGAAACAAAGTAAAACTAAACTAAACAAAAATGCCAGTAACAGACAAATTTTTTGACAAAATACCTACTAATATAGTAGAAGGAGCTAAAGAAAAAACAACCGCAGAACTGAAAGCAGAAACAGATGCTGTAGCAGAACAAGCAAGATTAGCTAAGGAAAAAACAGATGCTGAACAAGCAGAAGCAGCTAGACTTGCTAAAGAAGCAGGAGGAGAAGAAGAAGAAGAGGAAAACGAAGAAGATGATCTTACTACAGAAGAGTTAGAAGCTCTTTTAGAGAAGCCTGAGACAGAATTAACTGATGCAGAGAAAACTCAGATACAAACAGCTAAAGAGAAACTAGAAAAGGCAGATGCTAATAAAACCAATATAGAGCTTCTTCTTGAAGCCGATGGTTATGAATTAGACGATGCTTTTGTACAAGAGCTTATGACTGATGGAGATAGTATAGAGACTTTAACTAAATACACAGATAGAGTAGCTAAGATGAAAGCAGATACTTTATTTAATTCTAATCCTATAGTATCTTCTTTACATAATCACTTAAACAACGGTGGTACTTTTGCTTCATTTAAAGAGGCTAATACAGAAGACCCTTTTGTTAAACTAAAGATTGATGAAGATACAGATGCAAGCATACTAGAAAATATAATCAAACATGATCTATCCGAAAAAGGATTAGATACTGAAGATATAGACTCTATTATTAAAAGCGCAAAGAAAGACAATAAACTATTTGAGAAAAGTAGTAGAAGCCAAGAATCAATTAAAGGAAGAGATACTCAAAGAAGAAACGAAGTTATACAAAAAGAACAGAGTAGAATAGAGTCAGAGAAGTTAGCTTCAAAACAAGAAGTAGCTAAAATTAATGATATGTTTAAAAACAATAAGTTTGGAGAGTTTTCTTTGCCTAGTTCTGATTTACCTACTTTTCAAAAAGCGTTTGTTACTCCTATAGATTCTAATAATAATACTATACTAGATAAGAAATGGGAAGGACTAACTACAGAGCAAAGAACTATACTTGACTATATTGTATATAAGGATTTTAATATCAAAGGTTTACTTACTAACAAAAGTAAAATAGAGAACTTGAAATTTAGAAAGAAAGAAAATGACGGTAGAAATCCTAAATTCCAACAAAAAAGTGTATCTTTAGGACATAAAATAACGCCTGAATTAAGAAGTAAATTGAAAGGTATAGATTTTAAAGCATAGAAATTAACTTAATATAAGAAAATATGATTAACAGAGATTTAAAGTTGTACGAAGCAACCTTTAATTCAGAGGATTTTAGTGAAGCTAACCACCTGAGTAAAGCGTTGCAGACAGAGGCTGATTGGCTTTCACCAATTGTTACCCATCTTTATGGTGGTAATTCTCAGTACTCTAGTTTTAACTTTCCTGTTCTGTGGAAAACAGAAGGAATGCAGAACATCAAACTGATTGAGTCAGTAGATGGAGAATACAAAGTACCTGTAATGGGAAGACCTAAAAAGACATCTACAGTAAACAAAACTAGCTATGATGCTAATAGTAGAGCAGGTAGAGGTTATGGTGTCATTGTTTTAGGATTTGCCGATAATTGGTTCTATCAAGGACAGTCTGTACTTTCACCGTCTAAGAAAGAATGTCAAGTTCTTTCTGTTAAGAAAGATATTAGTGGAAAAGGTTACAGAGTAGAGTTGCAAATGTACACTAACAAAGGAGAAGATTATCTTCCTTTCAAAGATACTCAGGTTGGAGCTACTTGGGGACAAGGTGTTAGAAAAGTTTCTCTTTCAAGATCAAGAGGAGGAAAGCACAGAAGTTACAATCCTTATGCTGTAAAAAATCAAATCTCTATGGTAAGAGATACTATGAACTTTGCAGGTAATGTGAAGAACAAAGTAATGGTTGTAGAAATACAAGTTGATGGAAAGAGTATTAAGTACTGGACACAATGGGAAATGTATTTCAACGATTTACAGTTTATGGAAGCTTGTGAAAATGATTTGTTCTATTCACAATACAACAAAGACGAAAATGGTGTTATACACAATACAGATTTAGATTCAGGAGAAGTTGTTCCGTCAGGTGCAGGTATCTTACAACAAATTGATAATGAAGACTCTTATTCTATTTTGACTGAAAAGAAAATCAAAGGCTTTATTAGAGATGTGTATTACAACACTTCACAACAAGCTGATAATGGAATGATTGATGTTGAGATCATTACAGGTACAGGTGGTATGGAACAAGCTAATGATGCTATGATGGAATCGTTAGGTGCTTTAGGATTTAGCTTAGTAGATAACAGTAAATTTGTAGGTGGTCAAGCTAATTCTCACGAACTAGTTTATGGTGGATACTTTAATACTTATGTTCATCAAGATGGACACAGAGTAACGTTTAGAAAAGTACCTATGATGGATAGAGGTATTGCAGCTGATGTATCTCCAAGACACCCTTTGTACACTAACCTACCATTAGAGTCTTTTAACTTTTATGCGTTAGATTTTTCTAATTATGATGGTAATCCTAACATGAGTTATGTACAAGAAAAAGGAAGACAAAACGTATCTTTTGCAGTAGCAGGTGCTAGTGTACCACAAGGATATGAGGAAACAATTTTTAGAGCTAGTGATATAGATGCTTGTTCGATTGAGAAAATGAAAACTCATGGAGTACACATCTTTAGACCTACTAACTGTTTCAAACTGCACTGTAAAATTTCATAAACTAAACTAAACAAACAAAAATAACCAATGACACAAATAGTAACTTTATTCGCAAGACCAAGATTTGTTACTCTACCAAGAGAGATTCATGATGATGTAATGGTTAAGTACGGTTCTTTTTTCAATGCAGGAACAAGAGCAGTAGCTAGAGGTTTAACAAGAGAGGAGGAAGAGTACAATCTTCCTTCTCATATTGATGTAAGTCCAGCAGATGTAATGAACTGGGCTAAAGCAACAAAAGACTTTTGGGCAAACCTAAGTAGAAGTGTATCTGTTAAAGAAGGTGCTATTCTTAACATTACTCACCAAGTAATTAAAAAGAAAGTAAAAGTAACAAAGATATTTGCAGGACAAGAACACGTTGAAGATGTAGAAGTAAATATAAGAGTACCGGAAGTAATAGAAGACTTTTGTATTTACACTTTATGTGAGATGGATAGTTCTTGTGCTGTTACAGAAGAAGAATTAGAATTAAAAGAAGGGTATAGTTTTCATGTTCTTAATCCTGAGAGTTTGGATAGAGAAAAGAAAGAAAAATACAAAGCACAAAAAGAAGCAGGAAGAATTTATGCTGAGTTATCTAGTGCCAAAGTATCAGATGAAGATAAAGCAAAAATTACTCAGATTATAAACTTCTTTAAATCGGAATTAGTAGATTTAGATATGTTCCCTGTAGAAGGAGAAACACCTGATAATGCTATTCTTTCAAGAGAGATGGCTATTAAAGAACTATCTACAGCACTTCCAGAAGAACTAGTTAAAGCTTTTAATGATACAAATCTTATGTATAAAGCTAAGATAAACAACTTGTTAGATAAAGGAGAGCTAAAGAAAGAAGGAAATAGTTATTTCAATAACGATGATGAAGAAATAGCTAAAGATTATGCCGCTTTAGTAAGGTATATGAAAGCTGCTTCTAATCAAGGTGCTGTAAGTAAAATGCAAGCAAAAGCAACAGTTAGCTAATGACAATAAAAGAACTACATATAAATTTAGAGCAATCTCTACAGAATCTGACAAGTTTCACCTATGATGATATAACGTCAGAAGAAGCAGATATTGCTCTAAATAAATGTCTTTTAAGAAAAATAGATGATATACTAGAAGGTACAGGAGACTTAGGATTTTCAGGTAATTCTCCAAACTTTAACAAAATCAAAAGACTAGTTAAAGAAACTCCTTCTTTAGTTTATGCTTCTACGCAAGAAGACACTACTTATATATATAGTTTACCTGCTGACTATTACAGAGAGATCAAGTTTAAAGTCTTTTTTGAAGATAATAAAAGCTGTAAGAATCCTTACACAGGAAAAACAGAAGTAAAGACTTATAATGGAAATGTAAGAATTGTTTCTCAGGAAGAAGTTGAAGATGCGTTAGAAGACAGTTTAAGAAAGAGCACAAAGAATAGTCCTGTAGCTACTATAATGGATCAGAAGTTGTATTTATATACAACTTATCCAAGGACAGAAATTAATTCTGTTAAATTGAGATATATTAAAGCACCTTTAAAAATTAAATTACAAGGTAATGAGACTTTAGAGTATCCTCTTCCAAATGATTTTATGGAAGACTTAGCAGATAGAACTGCTTTACATCTTGCAGTAGTAACAAGTGCAAGTGATAAGGTACAATTGTTGACATCAGAAAACATTAAATAAGAAAATATGAAAAATTTATTAGTTGCAGGTGCTGTTAAATATGCAGCAAACTCAACAGGAACAACAGAAACCGCTTTAAATCCTATGGATTTAATGGAAGGTGCTCTAGGTTTTTATGGTTTACACTTAGACACAGAAAGATTAATTACTCAATCAGCAGCTACAGCCGCTGGAAGAGTAACCGCAGGTGCTTTTGCAAATAAACAAATCAGACTTGCTGTAGGTAAGCCTGGTTCTCCTGATACATCACTAAGTATTGACGTTAGTGGTATTAAGAAAATTACAGGTGCTATTTACACAGGTAATTATGCTTTTGCAAAAAGTACTTTAACTATTACTCCTGCTTCTACTCCCAATACAAAGAATGAGTATAATTTAAGAATTGGGTACAGAGACATTAGTACTCAGCAGTATGAAAGAGAGACTTACTCAGTACAAGGTTCTTTTGCTAATGCAACTGCACTAGTTACAGCTTTAAAAGCTGAGATTGATGCAGATGCAAATAGTTTATTTGGAGCTACTCTTGCAAGTGCAACTTTAGTGCTAACTTCTAAAAGAAAAAGCATTAATGTTTTTCAAGTAGGTTATGATGGAGATTTTGCTTCTTTTGGAGAAGTTAATGTAAGTGCTCAAAATGAGAGTCTAGGTGATCCTTATTTCTTAAAGCAATTAGAAAAAGAGTATCTAGCAAACAAAGGTACAGCAGATCAGATCACTTCTTACATGCCTAAATTAGATAATCAAGTTGATGCTTCTTTGAACTATTCAGTTTATACTATTGAATTTAAAAATGATGCATTTCCAAAGGGTTCTCAAAAAGAGCATTTTAATGTAGAAGGTATTCTTTATGTTGCTTTACCTGTAGTAGGTACATTAGCGGCAGGAGATGCTAGATTAGTATTTGAAACTATCTTAGTAACTTTACTAGGAGATGCTTCAAAGTTTACTAGGATAACAACTAATCCATAAAGTGAGTTTAGTTTGGTTGGTTTAATGACTTAAAGGTTATTAGGCATTGGTTTGAAGAGGGGGGATATATATATTCCCCTTTTTTTATGTTGTGTATTAGAATATTTTTCGTATTTTCCTAAAAAGATAGTAAGATGTTAGTATTACAAAACAGTTATATAAAAAGTATATTAGAGTTAGAAAATGCTCTTACTGTTAGAGTTAGAGAAGAAGTTCCTTTTACTACTAACGATCTTGTAAATGGATTTAACAATCCTACAAGTACATTTGAAAATAATTTTAATCAAGTATATCCTAAAATAGAAGATGTAGTATTTGTTTTATTTGCTTTTCTTAAACCTTATGAGCCTTTAGAAACAGAACAAATAGAGTTGTCTGTTAGAAGAGTTAATTACGTACAAGGAGAAAGAACTCTTACACAAACAGAATTTGGAGCAACTGATTTTAGTTACTCTAGTATAGCTTATCTTTGGGATATAGAGTTAGGTAAAAAACAAGGTGTTATAGAAACATATATGTTATCTCTTCCTAAAGACGATATTAATTCTAAATTTTATTACAACACTACTACTGATAAGGTAATGGAAGTAATTTTAGGAGAATCAGTAGAAGTTTTAGATACTTATGATTTAGTTAAAAGGGTAACAAATAAAGCTACTAAGAAATGTTTGCTTATTCCTTTTTTGTCATATACTTTTTCTTTAATAGAGAAGAAACTATTATTTTTAAGAAAAGATAAATGTGAAGATGAAAAGCTAATACAGCATTTAATGGGAATTGAAAACTTAGTTAGAATTTCAGCTAATGTAGCTACTAACCAAGCAGAAGTTAAAATGTATAGCAAAGCACAAGAGGCAATAGAACTTATAGAAAAAATAATAGAAGAAAATGAGCACTTGTGGAAGTAATAGTATTTTTGAAGGTAAATATTCTGATCTATTAAGTGATGAAAAATTTATAGAGTTTTTAATTTCTAAATTAGAAACTCAGGGTTTTGGTAGTGGATTACCTATTACTTTAAATGCAGGTAATAAAATAAACATATTAGATCAAAGTGTAGAAGATTTAAAAAACGAATTTACTATATCTTACTTTGATGTAGTTTTACCTTTAGCTACTATAAGTGCTAGTCCTAGTTCCTTTGAGAAAGGTATTGTTATAGCTGCTCAGGCTATAACTGTAAACACAAGTTATACAAGAAAAACATATCCTTTAAAATCAGTAATTTATAATAATGTTTTTGGAGTAAGTAATCAAACTGTTACTGATTTAGCTTATTTATTAGAAGACGATAATGAAAATCCTGTAGGCTCAAACGCATTGCAGTTAAGAGCTTTAGATACTCAGGTAGGAACAATAACTGTTACTGATACACAAGACAATTTAATAAGTATAACTGCTACTATTACTAGATTAGATAGATGGTATTGGGGAGTAACTACAGACCCTAATCTAGCAAATATAAATATTAGTACAGCAGTTGCTACGGGACTAGGAAACATACCTTCAACTATAGCACCTAATGTTGGTAATGGTAGTTATGTGTGGGTTGCAACTATACCTACTAAAGACATAACAGATACAACATTAAAAGTTAGTCAAGTAGAGACTGCTTCAACAGTACAACTAACTCCTGTTTTAGGTTATACTGTAGGCTATAAAGTAATAAGAACAGATTTAAAAAGTGGTGGAACTATTAACTTATTAATTTCATAATGGCATATTCTATATTAAGTGTTACTAGACTAAACAATAAAGAACTAACTATAGCTGTTGAAGATGGAGTTAGTATTCCTAAAGGAACAGATATTATATTTATTGATAGTTCTGCTTCTAATGATTGGTCTTCTATAGATTCTCCTAGCGATTTACCTAATGCTACTAAGTATTTTACTAAAGTAAAATTATCTTTATCTAGTACTAATAGTTATGTTATAAGAGATATTCCTTATAGAGTTGGAAGTCATACTTTATTTATTAGACACGAGGGAACTTGGTTTAAATTACTTAGTGTAATACTAACTGCAATAACTAATCCTTTTCCATTTCCGGGAACTTTAAATAGAGCTACAACAAAACAAAAGCTCCCTTTATTAAAGCAAAATGATATTAAAGGAGATAAGATATTTACAGACATATTTGATTTACTCTATTTAGAGAAAGAAGATATGACTTTAGGTATGAAATGTACTGTATGGTTAGCACAAGAGAATAAAATAAAGACTTATGCTCTTAACCCTAATTATCCTATAGCAACAATACCTTACCCTTTACAAGACGAACCTTATGATATTAATGAACCTAGACCGTCTGATTTATTTTCTTTTAGAAAGTATTGGTATTTAGATAGTGTAGCTGAACCTGAATTACAACCTGTAGCTAAGATACAATATGCACCTGAATTTAATGGTGGTATTCCTCCATATTTTCAAGGTTATATAAGTGATTCAGTTAAATCAAATGGTTATATATTTCCGTCAGGTTCTGAATGGGATGATGAAAGAGCATTTACAGATACAAAATGGACAGACAATAAAATAAACTTAGGAGCAGATAGAAGTTTTTATAAAAGATTTAACAAAACTATTAATGGTAATTATTCAATACCTTTAAGAATAGATCAAGTAACATCAGGCTATTTAGCTAATAGGTTTGCAAGAAGATTCCAGTTCCCACAAGAACTAGGAAATCAAGGTACATTAGTTGATTTTAGAATAAGAACATTTTATGAAGGAGAATCAAACGTATTAGCTGAATATAGTGTAGATGGAGTAGGTTATAGTTTTACTGATAAACCTCCTGCAAAAAGAACTTGGGAGCAATTAACTGTAGAAGAAAGAACAAAGTACATTACTTACTATAATCTTACCTACTCTAATTCATCAGGGTATCAAATACTAACTGCACTTAATGTAGATACTTTACCTAGTTTAGTTGTAAATGGAGTTTCCACAACTGTAAGACAATTAGTAGAAAAAGACAACAATGCTCTTTGGGTAGTATATGCACAAATGGATGATTTTAGTAACTTAGAATCTCCTTGGACGGATATACAAATTTTCTTAGAAGACAATCCTGCTTTAGTTAGATTTAATAGTAAAGAAACTACAGGTGAAGATGGAATTAACGAAATAAGAAAAAGGATAGATATAAAAGTTAATAGTCTTGGTGGAGTAGAGTCTGCTTACTATCAAGATTATATAGATGTAGGATATGTTAAAGATTACAATTTTGCTATACATAACTACGTAGCTACTAGAGCTAGTGTTTCAGAGCCTTGGATAGTTCAGAAAATAGGAGGAGAAAGCGGAGAGTATCAAGATATTGTTTACAAAGAATATCCTATAAATTATTATGATAGACTAAATAACACTAGAACAAAACTTAACTATATACCTGTAGGCAATAGAGGTCTAAAAAATTCACAAGACGATATTGCAGGTGATCCTGTATCTACTGCTTTTCAAGCTAAAGTAGGTTTTGAGTTATACTTTAGTGTAATGAAGAAAAACTTTCAAGGTAATAATATATTAGATACATGGTCGCCTTGGATTAGATCAAGTGCAAGACCTGCTGTTATAGATGATATAGTTGCTAGTACTGATAGTTTTAAAAGCACAGAAGTAACTACAGGCTCAGCAGTAGTAATAACTAGAGAAAACCAGAGTCTTTTTCTTGAAGCCAAGCTATTCTTAGAACAAAATGAAATAATAGAAGGAACTATATATCAAGAAGCAAATGTAGCAGAAAGTATAGTAGAAAGAAGAGAAGAAATTAGATATACTTGGAAAAGATTATTTAATAATGGTAATGCAGAAAACTTAGTAATATTAGACCAATCTCCTAGTAGATTGTACTACGGTTATAAAAATCAAACTGATTTTAATGATTACTTTGTAGTAGGTAACGAAGCTGCTGAAATAACTCCTTCCAATCAAAATACTGGTTTTAAGTTAGTTTACACTAGTGATGGTAATGATGGTTTTGTAGTTTTTAATATAGGAACTAATGCTAATACAGCACTAAGAAGAATAGCTTTAACAAGTAATTCAGAGGGTTACAAAAGAGATGGAATACTTTATGATTCTAGTGATAGTGTTGTATCTTCTTATATATGGGTTACAGATGATTTATCCAAACTAGCTAATCCTACATGGGCTGATTTTGTTGCTTATGAATTTGATTATTCGTATGACTATACTACTAAACTACTTAACTTAACAAGTTCTCAAAGAGCTAGTTTTTTAAGAGAAGTAACGTTTACAGAGAACGGTGTAGAAAGTACTGTAATTCCTTTTACATTATCACAAGATGGCAAGATACTTACAGTACATCATGCAGGAGTTGATGGTAAAACTATTTTTGAAGTTACTCAGTGGAGAAAAGTTGTAGATAATGCAGATTTTGCAGGAGTTGATGAAGACTTTATATCTTATAAATCAGAAGAAGTTATTATAGATTTAGTAGATAGAGTCAAGAGAGCAGTATCTATACTTCCTGATCAAAGTGCTTTAATAGCTAAGTCTAATTTTACTACTTATACTGAATCAGAGTTTATAGGTAAGAAGTCTATTAGCATATCTGTATTTTTAGAAAACTTACCTGTAGGAAGTTGGTATGTATTTAAACATGATACCTATAACTTCCTTGATGCAGAACAAGGTACAGGAGCTTTTAGTGGAATAGATTTTCAAGATGTGTTAGAAGATAATACTTATTGGACTGACTTAGCATTAGCTACTCAGTCTTATAATGTAACTTTTGCAGATTTTATTGCAGGAGATAATACTCTTATACCTTATAAGACTTATAAATATCAAACTGCAATTGCAGGAGTAACATACTTAGACTTTGTAAGTTTAAGTGTTAATTTTGCAGGACAATCAGCTAGAGATATTAGAATATCTCCCG
>Ga0136588_1000256_pt1 | contig 20048 bp, 18 predicted proteins | sample AntRauMFilla1564_FD_104782 | JGI IMG/M metagenome (GOLD analysis project Ga0136588, IMG submission 104782) | Saline lake microbial communities from Rauer Islands, Antarctica - Metagenome Filla 1 #564 | ecosystem: Environmental > Aquatic > Non-marine Saline and Alkaline > Saline | place... | reverse complement strand
TAAAAGTCTTTGGTTAATCGTAATGTTTGTTATTTTACGTGTGCGTCTTTTGCAAAGCCAGCAACCATGTAAGAGTGAAATGACAATGATGAAACCTTATGCAAATATAAGTGAGTTAATTGAAACCTTAGAGTTGGAAATAGCGTCTTTGAGTGATACAATTAAAATATTGAGTAAAGAACCGCAAAGCGTTAACGAACAAATCATCTTTAAATATATCGATACTCGCAGTACAGGTAAAACAAAAGATTACGTTAGGGCCTTAGACATTAAATCTGAGCGTGGCACTTTATTTTCGTCCGGCGATGTAAGCAAGCTTATTAAAGACGGAGCAGATGATATTTCATCTGAATTGCTAGTAATTGCGAAAAAAGTCGTTAATATAAGAAAAAATAGCGGTAATTAACGCTAATTCGTATTATAGTAAGACGTAGCAATTCAAGGCTCTACCGCTATCGTGGTTGAGCAAGATTAAAGTTCTGATTATGTGATGGTGATAGCAAATCAGAATTATATTTTTCACCAAATATAAAGAGAGTGTTATGAGTAAAGGTACAGTTAAGTGGTTCAATGCAGATAAAGGTTTTGGCTTTATTACTCCTGAAGACGGTAGCAAAGATTTGTTTGTTCACCATTCAGAAATTCAAGCTGGTGGCGGTTACGCTACATTGAACGACGGCCAAGCGGTAGAGTTCGAAGTTGGCCAAGGACAAAAAGGTCCATGTGCAAATAAAGTTGTTGCTATCTAAGTAATAATACATATTTGGGTAGCGGGAGGTCTTACCTCCAGCTACCACATTTCTGAAATGCTTTCCTCAAGCAAGTAACATCCAAATCTTCCTGAAAAATCTTTCCAGCAGAAACTTTAAAAAATTCATTTTTTCCAAATAATGACTACCATTTCTAAATTTTACTGAGAATAAGTGCGAACTTAGCGTTTAAACTGCTTTTATACAGCTTTTATACAGCTTCAGGTTGGTAGGAAATTGTTTCTCCCTATATTTGGAGCATATACTTGTTTGATAATAAGCACGTATTAATCACAGGTGCTACTGGTTCCTACGGAAAACGTTTTATTCCTTAACCGCTCTTAATACTAGATCCTATGTGCTACATTACGTTGAGTACTATCAGTTAAGCTAATGAGCAACAACGCTTAGTTACTTTTACTAGCGCAGCCTAATGTGGGCTCTATTGACACAATGTATGTATGCATAAAGGTATAAGCGAGCAACGATATGACCCCTGCGATTGATATCCTAATAGAGCAAAAAGTAGTATTTCAACTTCATCGTTATTCGCACGACACGCAAACAGGTGCATATGGAGAAGAAGCTGCGAAAAAGCTAGGTATTGCCTATGAGAAAGTGTATAAAACGCTTGTTATTGTAGGAAGCCAAGGTCAAATGGCGGTAGCGATAGTGCCTGTGTCGCATAAATTGAGTATGAAGAAGATGGCAAAAGCACTCGCTTGGAAAAAAGTAGCATTGGCTGACAAAGAACAAGTAAGTCGTTCTTCAGGGTATGTGATCGGTGGCGTTAGCCCTTTAGGGCAAAAGAAGTGCCTAAGGACTATAATTGACAAGTCCAGTGTTGCGTTTTCTACCATTTTTATCAGTGCCGGAAAAAGGGGCTTGGAGATAGAGCTAAGTTCACAAGATTTAGCTTTCCTAACTAAGGCCAAATTTGCTGATATTAGCGGAGGCTAGCTAGCAAGGCTTACCTTATCACATCCACAAAACAACCTAAATTCAGTTATAATGTTAGCGTACAGCATCCATAATAAAATAGGATAATTATTGCAAATAATAATAGATGAAATAGCCTCGAACATGATGCAACTGCAGGATAAAGGCAATGTCGCTAGCTATATTCCTGAGCTTGCGAAAATAGATGCAAATCAATTTGCAATAAGTGTGGCTTTGCCTAACGGTGAGATTTTTAATGCAGGATGCTTTAAAACCTTGTTTTCTATCCAAAGCATTTCAAAAGTATTCACGCTCACTTTAGCCCTAGACAAGTTAGGTGAAACGCTTTGGTCTCGCGTAGGTCGAGAACCTTCGGGAGACCCATTTAATTCCATAGTGCAGCTTGAACATGAACATGGTAAGCCTCGGAATCCATTCATTAATGCAGGCGCCATTGCGGTAGCTGATGCAATTATGCAGGGTCATAAATCTAGCAAAATGTTAGCCGAAATACTCCATTTCGTGCGTTTTTTAGCCGATGATCAGAGCATTGGGATTGATGAAAATGTTGCGCGCTGTGAAGCACACAGCGGTGCTAGAAATATCTCATTAGCCTATTTTATGGCCTCATTTGGACAGTTTGAGAACCCTGTTCCGGATGTGTTAAACACTTATTTCAGCCATTGCTCAATTGCGATGAACACAGAACAGTTAGCAAAAGCTGGACTATTTTTGGCGAATAATGGGAAAAATCCAAATACAGGTTTTCCTATTGTGTCATCTCAACGCGCCAAGCGTATTAATGCACTTATGCTAACATGTGGACACTACGACGGTTCTGGCGAGTTTGCCTTTAGAGTCGGCTTGCCAGGCAAAAGTGGGGTGGGTGGCGGAATATTGGCTATTGCACCTGGCAAAGCTTCCATTGCCGTATGGTCGCCTGGTCTTGACACTATTGGTAATAGTAAATTAGGCACCTATGCGCTTGAATTATTTGCGGCTGAAACGGGCTGGTCGGTATTTGGTGATTAGCCTCAAACAAAGCCAGCCCTAGTGGCGCGCCGCCTTGGTTAATAATATTATATGCTTATCTTTTTGTTTTACATTTACCCTTAGAGCTACCTTATATGCAATTAATAAATATAGATAAAACGCGCTACCGTCGGCACTTAAACCGAGTAATTGTTGCCTGTATAGCGACCCTGACGATTGGGAGCTTAGCAATTTCACAAACGCTTATTGCTTTGTTTCCTGATGAGACCGGAAGCCACTTTCATTGGAACTTGACCGGCGTCATAATTTGCGCCTTGAGTGTCGGGTTGCTGCTCAATAAGTATCGTAAACATACGTTTATGACAGAAGTTGTGTATGTGTGGGACCTTAAACAAGCGCTCAATAAAATAAATCGAAAAATGATGAAGCTAAGGCCAGCTAGCCTTACCGGTAATGCCGATGCAATGCTGGCCATTCAATATAGTTTTGCAGGCTCTAAGCTACTGTGGCAGCTAGACGACAACACCATAATCATGGATGAATTAGTTATACAGCAAGCAGAGCTAGACAGTCTAGCCACAAAATATGGGATAACTATTGATGTTGAAAAATATGATGACAGCATACTGCGCAATTTCTAAATCTAAATAAAGTCAACATTAATATTTGCTTGGCGCCGTCTGTGCTATACTTCGTCGCCTAAATATTTCACAACATAAGCAAACATACATGAGTTTTTCCGCTTTAGGGCTTAGTAAAGAGCTGGTCAGTGCTGTAACTGACAAAGGCTATACCACCCCAACACCTATTCAAGAGCAAGCAATTCCGGCAGTATTGTCAGGTAAAGATGTAATGGCAGCCGCGCAAACCGGTACGGGTAAAACCGCAGCGTTTACACTGCCTTTAATTCAGCGTTTTGCCACAAATTATTCAGAGCCAAGGCCAAATCATATTAAAGCCTTAGTATTAACACCTACTCGCGAATTGGCTGCTCAAGTAGCCGCGAATATTGACGAATACAAAGTGAATACTCCTATTCGATCAACGGTGGTTTTTGGCGGCGTGTCAATAAACCCGCAAATGAAACATTTACGCCGCGGCTGCGACATTTTGGTGGCAACACCAGGGCGTTTACTCGATTTGTTTCAACAAAATGCAGTTAAATTCTCTGACGTGTCAGTGCTTGTGCTAGACGAAGCTGATCGTATGCTTGACATGGGCTTCATACACGACATAAAACGTATTTTGAAACTGTTGCCTCAAAAGCGCCAAAATTTATTGTTTTCAGCAACCTTCTCTGAAGATATACGTGGTTTAGCCAGTCGCTTGGTCAATAATCCCGTTGAAATTTCCGTGACGCCAAACAACGCAGCTGCCCCAAGCGTAGAGCATTCAATTGTATATCTTGAAAAAGCCAATAAAAGTAAGCTTTTAATTCATTTAATTGAAAGCAATGGTTGGCAACAGGCCTTGGTATTTACGCGCACGAAACATGGCGCGAACAGATTAACTAAGCAGCTATGTAGTCACGAAATTTCAGCAGCCGCGATCCACGGTAATAAAAGCCAAGGTGCACGCACTAAAGCACTGGCATCGTTCAAAAATGGTGAGTTACGTATTTTAGTAGCCACTGACATAGCTGCGCGCGGCATAGATATTCAGCAGCTTCCTAACGTAGTGAATTATGATCTACCCAACGTACCTGAAGATTATGTGCATAGAATTGGTCGAACCGGTCGTGCAGGTTCAGTCGGGCAGGCCGTCTCATTTGTAACGGCCGAAGACTTTAAGCAGCTTAGTGATATACAAAATTTAATACAGCAAGTCATTCCAGTGCTACATGTTGAGGGTTTGTCTTCTAAACAAAAATTGCCTGAAACTAGGCTCAAGCAGCCAAAAGTCAAAAAACCAAAAGTGAAACAGTATTAAGTTAGGAAAAAAAAGTTAGCAACAAAAAAGCGGTCCCGGAGACCGCTTTTTTATTTTCTGGCGCTTTAATTAACAGCTTTGCACAATAGTTCTCAAAACTATGATGCTGCCGATGCTGCGCCCGATTCAGTACTCTCACCTGCCGTTGACAAATTGCCATCGGCAGATTCTAGATGAGCTCTTACAAACCACTGAAATTGTTCAAGTGCGGTTAATTGCTCTATCAACATATCTTCCGATACTGGGTCAAGGCCGACCATTTTGCCGATCGCCTTTCGGTGATCGCCATTTACGCCATTATAAACCATGTCTAGCGCACCCAGGTGCTCAAGCACTAAGGCTTTACCCAAAGAATAGTCTTGCCATGACCGACGATCTACTATTGACTTAGGCGTTCCTACGGGCACGCCGCCCATAGTGGCAATTCTTTCGGCAATGGTGTCAACCATCTCACGAACAGATTCAACCTGTGGGTCTAACATTTCGTGAACACCAATAAAGTTTGGCCCTACTACGTTCCAGTGAACATGTTTTAGGGTAAGGGACAAATCGAGCAGTGAGACCATGCGATTATCTAAAATAGCAACTGCTTTGTCTGCATGACTGTCGTCCATGCCAGGTACTGTAAATTGTGTATTAGCTTGGTTATTTTGATTACTATTAGTCATTATTCCTCCAGTGTGGTTAAAACTAAGCGATAAGTAATAAGGTGTATAAAACTGAAAGCTAGATAAAATGTTTTAGCTCAAAGGTTTGAATAATTACTTATCCCCACGTTCAAATAACCAAGCATTAAGGATGCCAATTGACGCACAATACAGGTGAGCGCCCTTGATACCGAGCTTTGGCTAGGAGCACGTAAAATTAAATAAAGCAATGAAGGGCCTTTTGTAAGCAAAAGTGGGAAAAATTGGCAGAGAATTTTGTAAGAGTTACATATACAGGTAGGCCAATTGATTATGCGTCGCGCGGCAGGCCCTTTTGCACAATACGGATAAGGCGCTCGTGTTGTCTAGTGCTGACTGCCTTTTCCGGATTTGCCTTACGTGTTTTTTGCTCGGCAATAGCCCACTCGAAATGTTCTTTTAATACATCTGACACAGCACAAGACAGCGCTCGCTGCAAACTTGAAAGTATCTGTTCGTCAAAACCCGCATTGCCCATGGCAATGGATAGGTTTCTTTGCCAACTTTCATACCCTATTCGGCGAATGGGCGAACCTTGGGTTTTTTCTAAAAACTCAAGCTTTGTTAATTCAAATAGGCTAACAAGACTAGCGCCTTGCAGAAATTCTTTGGCAAAAAAATCTTTCTCTTGCGTTACTTCCGCATACCTATTCCAAGGGCATACCAGTTGGCAATCATCGCAGCCATAAATACGATTTCCCATTGCTTTTCTGTATACCAATGGGATGACACCTTTATGTTCAATGGTGAGATATGAAATACAGCGTCTTGCATCTAATTGGTAAGGCGCTACTATTGCTTGAGTGGGACAAATGCTAATACATGCAGTGCAGGTGCCGCAGTTTTCTTGGGCACTTTCATCAAGAGGTAAAGGAATATTCACAAACAGCTCGCCCAAAAAGAACCACGACCCAGCTTCTTCATTCAGGGTAAGTGTGTGTTTGCCCGTCCAGCCTAAACCCGCTTTTTGCGCAATAGCGTGCTCTAACACTGGCGCAGAATCTACAAATGGTCTGTAATCTAAGGCTTCACAATGCTGCTTTATGCGTTCGCCTAATTTTTTTAGACGAGAACGCATCACTTTATGATAGTCACGCCCAAGCGCGTATCGGCTGATGTAGGCTTGTTTATCATTTTTTAAGTTGTTTGCAAACTGAGCTTCTGGCGGAAGGTAGTTCATGCGAACGCTGATAATACGACAGGTGTTAGGGTGAAGTTTTTCGGGCGCTAAGCGCTTGTCAACGTTGCGCGCGAGGTAGTCCATACTGGCGTGATAACCCTTCTCCAAATAGGCTTCAAGCATGGGTTTTTGCTGGCTTACGTCAATGTCACACACGCCCACTTGCTGAAAACCTAGCGCCTTGCCCCAAGCCTTGATATTGTTAGCAAGTGCAAGTAAGTCGAGACAAGAGCTGTCATTGACGTTTGCGTGCGCGCTACCGTTAGTTGAATTTATTAAGGACATTCATTTATGCTGCAAGAGAAATTTAACCATAGCTTAACACAAAAATTATATCGAACTGATCAAGTAAGAATGCATGAGCAAGCCGCGGCAAAAACACTCGGTATAGATATGTTTAGCTTAATGCAGCGCGCAGGTGCCTGCGTGTATCAGCACTGCGTTACTCTATTTCCTAATGTAGATAATTATTTGATAGTCGTGGGCAGCGGCAATAACGCAGGCGATGGCTATGTGGCGGCGCTTAGTGCTTATAACGCGGGTAAAAATGTGCGCCTGTGCGCGGTGCAAATAAATAAAGAAGTTGCTGGTGATGCAAAGCGCGCGCAGTATGATTGGCGGGCCTGTGGCGGTAAAGTAGAGCCGTTGACAAAGGCCTGCATAGATAAAGCAGATATCATTATTGATGGTTTATTAGGTACCGGGATAAGCGGCGCAGTTAGACCCGACTTCGCGCAAGCCATTACACTTGTCAATAACAGTAATAAGCCCGTGGTTAGTATAGATTTGCCTAGTGGCTTAGATGCAAACACAGGCGCTGCATTGGGAAAGTGCATTGTAGCAAGCGCGACGGTCACTTTTGCGGGCATAAAACTTGGCTTAACCACATCAACTGGCATAGAGGCCTGCGGTCAGCTTATATTTGAAGATTTAGGCATTGGAAAAGCGTTTGCTAGTATTGCTAAAAGCGATGTAAGCGCATTAGATTTGAAATATCTTAAGGGTTTAGCGCCGCGCTCAGTGAACAGTCATAAAGGCACGCACGGCCGCTTGTTATGTGTAGGTGGAAACGAAGGAATGTCAGGCGCTATTCGCATGACATCCGAAGCGGCGCTTCGTGCTGGTGCGGGTCTGGTGAAAGTATTTACACATCAAAATTCTATCGTACAAATTAGTGCAGGCAGACCTGAACTTATGGTGGTAAGTTCAGGTCTCAAAGAGATGCTAAAATGGGCAAGCTGTATCGTCATTGGTCCTGGTTTGGGCCAAGACGAATGGAGTAAACAAGCTTTTGACGCGGTAATGCTGCACTGTCAACATACGTCAAAACCAATAGTGATAGATGCAGATGCCTTGAATTTAGCCGCGCTTGATACCGAGTTTGTTACGCTAAGAGACTCTATTATTACGCCACACGTGGGTGAAGCAGCGCGTCTGTTACACGTCTCTATTGCAGAGGTTGAGGCAAATCGATTTGATTTTGCTAGGCGCTGTTCAATACGCTATAAGGCTACCTGCGTATTGAAGGGAGCGGGCAGTATCGTCGACAATCAACGCCATGCTTGGGTCTGCAGGCATGGTAATCCGGGCATGGCAACGGGCGGTACGGGCGATGTATTAGCCGGTATCTTAGGCTCTTTAATGGCGCAAGGACTCAGTAAAGACATGGCTTGTTTATACGGGGTGTCGATTCATGCGAAAGCAGGTGATATAGTAGCGCAAAAATATGGGCAGCGCGGATTACTAGCTAGTGATTTGTTTGCCACCGTTAGATTACTAATAAACGAAAAAGAATGAAAATAAAGCAGTATTGCAGCAGCGAAGCCGACACCCGTAATGTCGCGTTTATTTTGGGAAAAGCCTTTACCGAAGAAGGTTACGGGGGGACGTGCACATTTTTGCGCGGTGACTTAGGTGCCGGTAAAACGACTTTTAGTCGTTTTTTATTGCATAGCTTAGGGCACAATGGCAATGTTAAAAGTCCTACCTATACGCTAGTAGAACCCTATGAACTTGGCCCTAACACCTTATTTCATTTTGATCTATACCGGGTAGCAGATCCAGAAGAGCTAGAGTTTATGGGCATACGGGACTACTTTACTCCTCAAAGTGCTTGTTTAGTGGAGTGGCCAGAAAAAGGACAGGGGCTGTTGCCAGTCCCCGATTTAATTGTTGATATTAGCTACCATCGCAGCGGCCGTATGTTCGAATTTGAAGGATTTAGCTCTTTTGGTCTGCTTTGCATAGAAGGGCTAAAGAGTAACAGGCAATGAAAAAGTCAGCAGGTACCTATGTAAAGCAGGCCAACAGCGCTATTGTGTTATTTGCATATCTTACGTTTACAGTGTTTGCGCTTTTTATAGGCTGTGTTCAAAGTGTGTCTGCAAAACAGGTAAATGTGACAGACGTGCGCTTTTCTGACTCTCGCGATTTAGCGCGCATAGTACTCGAATTCGACGAACCACCAAGTTTTTCTTACTTTTCGCTGGCTAATCCCGAGCGCGTTGTCATCGATTTACAAAATGTAGACAAAGCATTCAATTTCTCGAGTATAGGGCTGTCGGGCAATAAAGTCAGCAAGTTGAGACATTCCACGCCAAAAACGTCTAAAGATAGTCGCATAGTGATTGAAACCAACAAGAAACTTAGCGTTAGACTATTCACTTTAACGCCAGCGGATGAAGACGTTAAGCAGGCGAGGCACCGGCTAGTGATTGAACTTATTGACCCTAATCCTCCATCTGAGGTCGCCATAAGTAATGCGCGCTCGAATAACGCTGATCCAAATGTTGCCGTTAATGCTTTGGAACCTGACCGTGACAGAGATATTATAATAGTAATAGATGCAGGGCATGGAGGTGTTGATCCCGGCTCAATTGGCCCCGCGGGTACCTACGAGAAGCACATCACATTAAGCATTTCAAAAATGCTGGCCAGGCAAATTAATGCACAACCTGGCTTACGCGCAGTGCTAACCCGCGAAGGCGATTACTACATATCTCCAAACGACAGGCCTAAAATTGCGGTTAGAGAAAACGCCGATTTGTTAGTCTCTATCCACGCTGATGCATTTACTTCACCCCAGCCAAGAGGTGGTTCGGTTTGGTTTTTATCTAAAGGCAGAGCCGACAGTGAACTGGGCCGATTGCTGGAACAAACCGAGCGTAGCTCACAGCTTCTTGGCCCCGCCGCAGATATAATTGAAGATAGAGATACCGAACGTTACTTTGCAGAGACTATTTTGAATATGTCGATGGATTTATTTCGTGCATTAAGTTACGAGCTTAGCCACGAGCTGATAAAGGATATGAAAGGGGTTACAAGGATGCATAAAAGCCTGCCGCAAAGCGCCAGTTTAGCAGTGCTTACAGCACCAGAAACGCCTTCTATTTTGGTAGAAGTTGGTTTTATTTCTAATCCTCAAGAAGAAAAAAATCTTAATTGGGCTGAGCATAGGCAGCGTTTAGCAAATGCAATGTACACGTCTATTAAACGTTATTTTAAGAAAACGCCACCCGATGGGACCGCTTGGGCTGTAGCTAAGTATTCCCAACCCCTTAGTCATAAAGTGGTCAGCGGCGAGTTTCTATCACTCATTGCCCAGCGTTACGGGGTGAGTGTTAAAGCGTTAAAAATGCAAAATAAGCTCAACTCTGATTTGCTTCAGGTTGGCCAAGTATTAACGATACCCAAATAGTGTCCGATTTTTCTTCGTGAGCAAAGTATAATGGTAGACATAACGAGTACTTCACCAAGCGGGTCAGCCGTGCACAGGCCTATAAAGATATTGTCGCCTCAATTAGCAAACCAAATTGCCGCAGGCGAAGTGGTTGAGCGCCCGGCGTCGGTGGTCAAAGAATTACTTGAAAATAGCTTAGATGCGGGGGCTACTGTGGTGCTCATTGAAATCGAGCAAGGCGGCCAAAAACGTATATTAATTCGTGATAACGGCGCGGGTATTGCTAAAGACGAGTTAGCGCTTGCCTTGAGCCGACATGCCACCAGTAAAATTAGCAATATAGATGACTTAGAACACATAACCAGCATGGGGTTTCGCGGTGAAGCACTTGCTAGTATTAGCTCGGTAAGTCGATTAAATCTTACGTCAAAACCCAGTGTTCAGGCACAAGCTTGGCAAGCTTGTGCTGAAGGTCAACAAATGCAGGTTGAACTTACGCCTGTTGCGCATCCTGACGGTACTTCAATCGAAGTGCTTGACCTTTTTTTCAATACTCCGGCAAGACGCAAGTTTCTTCGCACCGGTAAAACAGAGTTTCAACACATTGAGAATATTGTCAAAAGAATCGCGTTAACCCGACCCGATGTGCAGTTTGAGCTAAAACACAATCAAAAGCTTTGCTGTAGATATCCCCGGGTTAAAGATATTGCGAAGAGAATTGAGCAAGTGTGTGGTAAAAATATGCTGCTTAACTGCACGCCAATAGACTATTCCTTTGATGGGATGGTGTTAAGCGGCTATTGCAGCAAGCTAGGCCACGGCATTGCCACCCGTGATTTACAATATACTTTTGTAAATGGTCGCATGGTGAAAGATAAGCTCCTTGCGCATGCACTGCGGCAAGTTTATGAAGACACACTGCCACCGCAAACCTTTGCAAGTTACGTATTATACTTGCAAGTATCACCTCAGCAAATAGACGTAAACGTACATCCAGCGAAGCATGAAGTCAGATTTCATCAGTCAAGACAGGTCCATGATATTGTGTTTAAAGCCGTTAACGACGCTATTAGCTACTACGCTGATAACGCTGATAACGCTGATAACGCTGCGACGAGCGGCAAGAATGTGCTAGAGACGCCCAGTCATAACTATATTCAAACCTTAAGTCCCGCTCGCAGCGATAGTTCAAACAAAGATGGTATGAGCACTAATTTTGTAAATAACGCTTATAGCGACACTCAAAGCAGCAGGTCGCAATCACCGCTTGGACTGGCGAAGTCTTCACAGCACCGCTCAAATGTACCCGCAAGAAGAGAAATAAAAGCCAACCATGACTTTTATGCAGGCATAGATTTACCAAGCTCTTCGCAGCACCCTTCACCAACAGTTGAGCCCACTAAAACCACCCAGCAGAATCAAGCGGCTCATTCTAACGAAGGCCAAAATGAGCAACATAGACAGCTAGCAAGCCCTTCTTTGATCATGCATCATTATCTTTATAATTCACCATATGTAGTACTAGCTCGCAGTGAGAATCTAGATGTGCTGCCTATAAGTAAATTGCTGGCAACAATAGTTAAGATAAGAATCTTGAACTCTACCATCGCACAGCCTTTGCTAATGCCGGTGTCTGTTGAAAACAAGCTAAGCATAAAACAAACTCAGTTAGATTATTTTGCGAATTTGAATATGCTAATGTCGGTAAGCCATCAAAAGCTTATTTTGAAACAGGTCCCTTGTGAGCTTCGTCAGTTGCCTTGGGCGAGTATTTTTCCTCGGCTAGCAAGCACTGAAATTATTTCTCAAAAACATGATGCAGATATACTCGCCAGCACAATCGCGTTAGCGTGGCTCAGGAGTCTTGAGGTAACAAGTAGTATGCTGAACGGGTGGATGAATGAGTTAGGCGCACAGCAATTGCAAACATTGTGTGAAAAACATGCGAAGTCACTGCATTTGTCAACTTGGATGTCACCAGATAAATGAGTATTGAGGCAGAAAAGGATGATGCGCTGCCCACTGTAATATGCATAATGGGCCCTACTGCGTCTGGCAAAACAGCTTTAGCAATTGAATCGGCCAAGGTTTTAAACGGTGAGGTAATAAGTGTAGATTCAGCGCTGGTATATAAAGACATGGATATAGGCACCGCTAAACCAAGCTTACAAGAGCAAAGTGGGGTTACTCATCATTTAATTGATATTATTAGCCCCCAAAACAGTTACAGCGTGGCTAACTTTATGTCAGATGCCCAAAATGCAATTGTTACCGTGTTGGAAAAAGGTAAGCAGCCTATACTGGCCGGTGGCACCATGATGTACTTTAATGCTCTTATAAATGGCTTAAATGAGCTACCAGCCGCTGAACCAAATATTCGTCAACAAATTAGTGAAATGACTTTAGCTAGCGTACATAAGCAGCTAAGCGAAGTAGATCCTCAAAGTGCCCTGCGTATCAATAAAAGCGACGCCCAACGTCTAACTCGCGCGCTTGAAGTGTACATGGTGTCGGGTAAATCACTGAGCCATTTTCAGGCGCAGCAAAAAGTGCGTTTACCGTTTAACTTTTGTCAGTTTACCATAATGCCTCGTCAGCGCGCAGATCTCCATGCGTTAATAGAGCAGCGTTTTGACAACATGTTAGTCAGTGGACTCGTACAAGAAGTGAAAGAATTATTAGTGCGTTATTCGCTAGAAGCTGACATGCCCTCTATGCGAAGCGTCGGCTATAGGCAAGTATGGCAATATTTAGAGGGTGAGTATAGCTACTCACAAATGCGTGAGAGAGGAATTATTGCAACACGACAGTTAGCCAAGCGCCAGCTAACTTGGTTGCGGGGATTCAATGATGTTACTGCACTTGATAGTGCAGATTTTAATAATCTTCAAAGACTTGTACAAAAAGTGGGTGCAACCTAAGACACAATTATGTACACTCAAAGCGGTCATATAATATAAGCTGATAATAAAAATAAGGATGACTAATGGCAAAAGGTCAATCACTGCAAGACCCGTTTTTAAACGCACTACGTAAAGAGAGAATCCCTGTAGCCATATACCTTGTTAATGGTATAAAATTGCAAGGACAAGTTGAGTCTTTTGACCAATTTGTGGTTTTATTGAAAAACACAGTCAGTCAGATGGTTTACAAACATGCTATTTCTACTGTTGTGCCTTCGCGCGCAATAAGCATGCCTACAGAGCAGTCAGACGACACTACATCAGATTAACTAAGCTGGAGCATTTATTTGTTTGATCGTTACGAGGGCGGTGAACAGGCCGTACTAGTTCATATAGACTTTTCAGACGAACAAAACAAAGAAGATATAGACGAACTACAGCTGTTAGTATCTTCTGCTGGCGTAAATAACGTGGGTATTGTTACTGCATCGCGCAAAGCACCTCATGCGAAGTTTTTTGTGGGCACTGGAAAGGCACAAGAGATAGCAGACACAGTGGCTGCACTTGGTGCAGACCTTGTAATATTTAACCACGCTTTATCACCTTCACAGGAGCGCAACCTCGAAAAGTTGTGCTTGTGTAGAGTGCTAGATCGCACCAGTCTCATTCTTGACATATTTGCCCAGCGTGCGCGTACCCATGAAGGTAAACTGCAGGTTGAGCTTGCGCAACTTCGTCACATATCAACACGCCTCATTCGAGGCTGGACACATTTAGAAAGACAAAAAGGCGGCATAGGTTTGCGCGGGCCGGGCGAAACGCAACTTGAAACTGACAGACGCTTATTAAGAGGGCGCCTTAAAACTATTTTGAAACGCCTTGACAAAGTGCAAAAGCAGCGTGAACAAGGACGACGATCTCGTAAGCGGGCGGAAATACCCACCGTTTCCTTGGTAGGGTATACTAACGCCGGTAAATCTACCTTATTTAATACCATAACCGACGCTGGGGTTTATGCTGCTGATCAGTTATTTGCTACCTTAGATCCCACCTTGCGCAAAATTGAATTACAAGAGGTGGGTCAGGCTATTTTGGCTGACACGGTGGGATTTATTCGTCATTTACCGCACGATTTAGTGGCCGCATTTAAGGCTACACTGCAAGAAACGCAAGAAGCGACGCTATTACTACACGTGGTTGACTATGCAGATGAGCAATATGCAGAAAACATGGGTCAAGTAAATGACGTGCTTAAAGAAATAGAGGCTGATGAAGTTCCTCAGCTTATAATTTGCAATAAGATTGACCGCCTAGACGGTGTGGTGCCTAAAATTGATCGCGATGATGAAGGTAGGCCAACAAGAGTATGGGTGTCGGCTCAAAACGGCACAGGGATTGATTTATTAAAACAAGCCCTAACTGAGTGTTTACGCCAAGAAATGGTGAACTATACCTTAGCAGTCCCGGCGGGAGATGGAAAAATTAGAGGCATGCTGTATGAGTTAAATTGCATTAATGAGCAAGAATACTCTGATACAGGTGACTGGATAGTTAGTATCACCATGATGGCCTCGGACTGGCATAGGATGGATAAAAAAGTGGATAACAGACTCAGTCACTACATCATTTAATAATCCACACAAGCAAATCAGTTTTTAAACAATAAAAATGCGAATACTTTATAAGAATTTAATTTGATTTTTATAAATCTATTCATCTACAGACAGCGTATAAAGCGTGTAAATTTTAACTTCGGAGTGAATGTATGGCTTGGAATGAGCCGGGTGGTGATAAAAACGACCCTTGGAAAAAAAGCGGTGGCAAAGAGCAAGGCCCACCAGATATAGATGATGTACTTAAAAACCTGTTCGGTAAATTCGGAAAAGGCGGGGGTAATGGCGATGGCGGAGGAACATCAACAGGGCCTAGCTTAGGTGGAAAAAGTATTGGCTTAATAGCAGTAGTGGCTTTGTTAATTTATGCGCTAAGCGGAATATACACTATTAAAGAAGCAGAGCGTGGTGTAGTACTTCGCTTCGGTGAATTTCATTCTTTGGCTTCACCAGGCTTGCAGTGGCGCTTACGCTTCATTGACGATGTAATCCCAGTCAACATTCAAGAAATCCTATCTTTGGGTTCGTCGGGCTCTATGCTAACAGAAGACGAAAACGTTGTTACTGTGGACATGGAAGTGCAGTATAGAGTGGTTGATCCCAAACAGTGGTTGTTTGCTGTGCAAAATCCACAAACGAGCTTGTCTCAAGCTTTTGATAGTGCAATTCGCTATGTGGTGGGTCATTCTAGAATGGATGAGTTGTTAACGGCCGGTAAGGAAGTTGCTCGCCAACGTGTGTTTGAAGAACTTCAGGGTATTATTGATCCTTACCAGATGGGTGTTGCGATTGTTGACCTCAACTTTACTAACGCGCGTCCACCAAATGAGGTTCGTGCAGCGTTTGACGACGCCATAGCAGCGCAAGAAGATGAAGAACGTTTTATTCGTGAGGCCGAGGCCTATGCGCGTGAAATCGAACCACGTGCTCGTGCCTCGGTGAACAGATTAAACGAAGAAGCTCAAGCTTACAAAGAAAGGGCGATACTAGAATCCCAAGGTGAAGTTGCCCGCTTTGAGGAATTGTTGCCACAGTATGAAGCTGCACCGGTGGTGACCCGCCAACGGATTTATTTAGAGACGCTTGAGAGTGTTTATTCAAACGTTACAAAAATAATGATAGACACCGAAGGCGGTGGCAATATGATGTTCTTGCCCCTCGATAAGATAATGGAGAGACAAGGCCAAGCGCCAGCAACAGGCACTATGGGCACATTAGAAGGTTTGCGTAATCAAGGGGCAGATTCTGATAATCAGCTCCCTGATCCCATGCTTAACACCGGCCGCATAAACAACCGTTCGGGGAGAGATTAAATGGTAAAAAACTTATCCATAATTATAGTGGTTTTAGCACTTCTTATTGGCTATAGTTCAGTGTTTGTAGTTAAAGAAGGTACCCGTGCAATAGTGATAACCTTTGGTAAAGTTCAGCAAGAAGCTGATGGCACTACCGCAGTGCGTGAGCCAGGGTTACATTTTAAAATCCCTGTGTTTGACAAAGTAAGAACGCTTGACGCCAGAGTACAGACGCTTGATGAAGGCTCTGATCGCTTTGTGACGAGTGAAAAAGAAGACTTAATAGTTGATTCGTATGTTAAATGGAGAATCGAAGATTTTGCTACGTACTTCCTTTCTACAGGCGGCAACAGAGTGCAAGCTGAGGCGCTGCTTAAACAGCGAGTTAATAACGGCTTGCGTGCAGAGTTTGGTACCCGTACAATTCAGCAAATCGTATCAGGTGAACGTACTGAATTAATGAGTTCAGCTATGTCACAGGCTTCTGAAGGCTCTGACGAGCTAGGCATTAAAATTGTTGACGTAAGGGTAAAGAAAATAAATTTACCTGAAGAAATCAGTATTTCAATCTTCAACCGTATGCGCGCCGAGCGTGCAGCGGCGGCAAGAGAATATCGTTCACAAGGTAAAGAGCAGGGCGAAATTATAAAAGCGAATATAGATGCGCGAGTTGAAGTAATGTTGGCTGATGCCCAGCGTAATGCTCGACAGCTTCGTGGCGAAGGTGATGCCCAAGCAGCTAATATATATGCACAAACCTATAATAAAAATCCAGAGTTTTACGCATTTTTGCGCAGCATGGACGCTTATCGTAACAGCTTTAACAGCAAGCAAGACGTGCTTGTCATAGAGCCTAACAGTGACTTCTTTAGATTCTTGAACGACAGTTCAGGTAAGCAATAAAGAGCGTTACTACCGTAACAGCAGGTCAAGAGGATTGATAAAAATCCCACAGAATTAAAAATCTGTGGGATTTTTTTTGTACTGCTGTGAATAGTTTGAGTATTAAATTGTATTGGCTTTGCAGGCAGATTAAGCAATGAAATAAACAATTATTTTTGTTATTCTTTACCTGCTTAGTAGCAAACAAATATTGAAAAATCTAACGTGGATTTGTTTAGAGATAATCGTTTACCATAAAAATTATAAAAGAGGTTGTTTTGTCGAGTAACAATTCAAATAAAAATACACCTAATAGTGTAGACACGCACAATGCAAACGGCTGGTTTTCTCGTTTTCTAGCGACCGTAGAATGGCTAGGCAACTTGCTTCCGCATCCCATTACCTTATTTGCTACGTTAGCCGTCTTTATTGTAATACTCAGCGGTATTCTTGGCTACTTTGATGTTAGCGTAATGGATCCTCGTCCAGTAGGCGCAAGTGGTCGTGAAGCCGATGGTATAATAGAGGTCATTTCTTTATTAAATGCCGACGGTCTGCGCCAAATTGTAACGGGCTTGGTGACTAACTTTACCGGCTTTGCACCTCTAGGAACAGTGCTTGTGGCGCTTCTTGGGGTGTCGTTAGCGGAGCACTCAGGTTTATTAAGCACTGTTATGCGTTCAATGGTAATGAACGCATCGCCGCGCATGGTAACGGTAGTTATCGTCTTTGCGGGGATAATTTCTAATACTGCATCTGAGCTTGGTTATGTGGTTATGATCCCGCTCGCTGCTATGATCTTTCATTCATTAGGTCGCCACCCTATTGCAGGCTTAGCGGCCGCCTTTGCCGGCGTATCGGCAGGTTATAGTGCTAACTTATTCATTGGTACGGTAGATCCACTGCTTGCGGGTTTTACTCAGAGCGCTGCTCAAATTCTCGATCCTGAATACTTGGTGAGCGCAGAAGTGAATTGGTATTTCATGATTGTATCAACCTTCTTAATTGCGGGCCTTGGCGCATTCGTTACTGAAAAAATAGTAGAGCCGCGCTTAGGTAAATACGATCCTAGCGAAGCAACAATCGATTTAGCCAAGCAAGAAATAGGTAAAGTAACCGCCTTAGAAATAAAGGGCATGAAATGGGCCGGCGTCACATTTGTGGCCTTATTAGGTCTTTTAGCGCTAACCGTGGTGCCTGCGGATGGCGTGCTGCGTAACCCTGAGACCGGTCTGGTGGCAGGTTCTCCATTTTTAAAAGGTATTGTTGTTTATATATTTGTCACATTTGCAATACCGGGTTTTGTGTATGGCAAAATAACTGGCAGTATGAAAAACGATCGAGATGTAATAGAGGCGATGTCTAAGTCAATGAGTTCAATGGGCTTGTACATAGTGCTGGTGTTTTTTGCAGCTCAGTTCGTGGCTTTCTTTAAATGGACCAATTTAGGCACAGTATTGGCCGTAAAAGGTGCCGCTTTTTTACAAGCCACAGGGTTTGATGGACCTGAGGTATTCGTTCTCTTTATTTTAATGTGTGGTTTGGTTAACTTATCACTTGGCAGTGCTTCGGCGCAATGGGCAATAACTGCACCCATTTTTGTGCCTATGCTGATGCTAGTTGGTTACTCACCAGAGGTAATTCAAGCGGCCTACAGAATAGGAGACTCAGTGACTAATATTATTACCCCTATGATGAGCTACTTTGGCTTAATACTCGCTATTGGCGTGAAATATAAAAAGGATTTGGGCATTGGGACCTTAATTGCAACAATGCTGCCGTACACTATGATATTCACCGTTGGTTGGATAATTTTATTCTATCTATGGGTATTTGTGTTTGCCTTACCGGTAGGACCAGGTGCACCTACATTCTATACGCCCTAAGCGGTGTATTAAATTATTTTTATACCGGCAATGCTTTATCACAGCTTTGTGAAGCATTGCCGGTAATTCAATCAGTCCAAATCCGCTTAGCCTGCGTACCTAAATTAATATCTTAAATAAAACAAAAAGTTGAACTATGAAATATAAGTCTCAGACTGGCTTCACTCACAATCAAGCTGACAAAATTGGTGTACTTATTACTAACTTGGGCACGCCTCAAGCGCCTACGAAGCAAGCCGTAAAACCTTATCTTAAACAATTTTTGTCAGATACTCGGGTGGTAGAACTGCCCAAAGCTATTTGGTGGTTTATATTAAACGGCATAATTTTAAACACAAGACCAAAGCGTTCTGCGGCGGCGTACAAAACGGTGTGGAGTGATGAAGGCTCGCCTTTGCTAGTGCACACTAAAAATCAGGCCAAGGGCCTAGCTACCCGTTTTGCCGAAACATGGGGTGACAAGGTCATAGTCGATTATGCCATGCGCTACGGTCAACCTAGTATCGATAGCGCTATTGACTCATTGCTTAATGCGGGCGCACGTAAAATCGTTGTTTTACCATTGTATCCTCAGTATTGCGCTTCAACCACCGGGTCAACCTTTGACGCTATTGCGAACGATTTTCTTAAGCGCCGATGGTTACCTGACTTTCGCTTTATCAGTCAATATGTGGATAACCCCGGTTACATTAAATGCATAGCTGACACTATAAAGGCGCACTGGGATAAGCACGGCAGGGCAGACAAGTTACTTTTTTCATATCATGGCATTCCCAAAAAATACTTATTAAAAGGTGATCCTTATCACTGTCAATGTTACAAAACGACTCGCTTGGTAACAGATTTGCTAGGTTTAGGCCCTGACGAATACATGACAAGTTTTCAATCAAGAGTGGGTATTGATGAATGGCTAAAGCCTTACACCGACGACACTATGAAAGCTTTACCAAGCCAAGGGGTAAAGTCGTTGCAGGTAATATGTCCAGGTTTTTCGTCCGACTGCCTAGAAACGATAGAAGAGATTGGTGAGGAAAACCGCGAGTATTTTGAAGAAAATGGTGGTGAGCGCTACGAATATATTGCATCTTTAAACAGCGACGACGCGCATCTTGATATGCTGTTTGAACTTCTACAAAACAATATGCAAGGATGGCAGCCACAGCATGTTGAAGATGAGTTTGAGCAAAGAGACCTGCGTGCAAAACAAATGGGCGCTGAAAGATGAATGAAAAAGAAGGGCTGGCTAATATATCATCGGGTGTAGAAATTGACGAGAACTTCAAGGCGCCCTCTGAGTTATTGAAAGCACAGTCC
>Ga0136588_1000255_pt1 | contig 20113 bp, 35 predicted proteins | sample AntRauMFilla1564_FD_104782 | JGI IMG/M metagenome (GOLD analysis project Ga0136588, IMG submission 104782) | Saline lake microbial communities from Rauer Islands, Antarctica - Metagenome Filla 1 #564 | ecosystem: Environmental > Aquatic > Non-marine Saline and Alkaline > Saline | place... | reverse complement strand
ATCATGTAAAATAAAAGGACTTATAATATAGTGGCAGTATGTTTGATTGTCTATCAAAACGTGCGAGTTCGATTCTCGCTAGGTCCGCCATGGGTTGTTAGTGCTAGTGTCAACACGTTCGGTTTGCAATCGAAAGTTGAGAGTTCGATTCTCTCACAATCCACAACGGGAAATTAGCTCATCAGGTTAGAGCATCTGACTTTTAATCAGGATGTGGATGGTTCGAGTCCATCATTTCCCACACAATGCGAAGTTGGTCTATTGGCTATGATAGGGGATTTCCAATCCTTTGAGAGAGGTTCGACCCCTCTACCTCGCACAAATTGACCTGGATGTCATTAAACTCCTTCAAGCTATTGTAGCTCATCAGGTTAGAGCAGTTGCTTTGTAAGCATCAGGTAAGTGGTTCGAGTCCACTCTCTAGCTCAAATACTCAAAAAGGGTTAAGGAGAGTATAAAAGTGAACGACAGTAACCCCGAAAAACCCAAAGCATATACCTTTCTGACGATTTGTCTATATGCAAGTAAGCTGTTATCGTTCAAATGTGTAGTTGGTGAAGTGGGAACACAGTTGATTGCAACCCTTCGATGAGTGAGTTCGATTCTCACACTACATTCGGAAGATTGGCAGAATGGTTATTGCAGCAGGTTGCTAACTTGTAGTCCTTCGGGGCTTGTGGGTTCAAATCCTACATCTTCCGCATTGCCTTAGTGGTGGAATGGTATACACGGAGGATTTAAACCCCTCTGCGAAAGCATATGAGTTCGACTCTCATCTAAGGTACAAATTGTATAAGTGGTGGAATGGTAGACACGCTAGTCTTAGACACTAGTATCTTCGGGTGTGCGAGTTCGACTCTCGCCTTATACACAATATGACAATGAAGTCGTTAAAATAAAATGGGTGTTTATGCAAATTGGGTGAAGCATGGCGGCTGTAAACCGTTTACGTCAGATACAATGCAGGTTCGAGTCCTGTGGCACTCACCATTCTTCTGTAGTGAAATGGTATCACGTTTGGCTGTTAACCAATTATTCTAGGTTCGAATCCTAGTGGAAGAGCAATGAACAATCTCTGATTGAGAATTATTCAGATTGCTTTCTTAGCTCATAGGGTAGAGCATCGGATTGAAACCCCGAGTGTGGCTGGTTCGAGTCCAGCAGTTAGCACCAATAATATTATGAAAAAATACGGAAGTCATTACAAAAAGAAAAACGGTAAAACTCACTACGAGGAAAACCGACAGTACTATATTGATAAAGCAAAGAAAAGACAGGTCGAATTAAATGAATGGTATCGTGATTTAAAAAGTAATAATAACTGTATTGATTGTGGTATTATGTACCCACATTATGTTATGCAATATGACCACCTTCCTGATTTTGAGAAAGAGTTTTCTATTTCAAAAGCTATAATGGGAGGTTATGGTAAAAAACGTATATTAACAGAGATGGGTAAATGTGAACTTGTTTGTGCAAATTGTCATTTTACAAGAACATATAAAAGAAGATTAGAGGATTAGTTTATTGGAAAAAACACTAGGTTTCGACCCTAGAGCGAGTGGTTCGACTCCACTATTCTCTACACATATATGCGATTGATGTAATGGCAACATACCTAGCTTATTCCTAGGTTCTTGGGGTTCGATTCCCTAATTGCATACCATTACAGTCGAAGATGGTGTCTTAGCCGAGTCTCATAAGCTTAGCGATTGGGTTCGATTCCCAAGTCTGTAACCAATAGCTAGTACTCTGGGAGTAATCGAGATTCCAACCCTTGATAGCAGAGTTCAATTCTCTGACTGGCTGCAATACTTGACACATAATATAATCTGTCTCATTTAATAAAAACTACTTGCATTATTATCCTGACTATGCTATACTCTTATCAGGTTAAAGAAAGGCACTAACAGCAAACCTTACATTTATTTTTGATATAAAATTATAATGTGCCTTGTTATTTACAATCAAATAAAAATATATAAATGAATATAAAGACGTTCACAGCAACCCCCCTATATAATGATCTTTGGAATCCGTGGTTGCAGGTTCGAATCCTGTCATGTCAGCAATGGCGTGTAGCTCAATGGTAGAGCACGTAATATAATACGTCTTGTTAAATATTTCATTAATGAATAATTCTCAATCAGAGATTGTTCATAAAGATGCTCACAGCAAACCTTACAAAAAATCAAGCTTAAATTTTGAAACAATTATTATGCATCTTGTCACCTTATATATTTTTATTTGATTATAAATCAAAGATTATAAACTTAAACTAAATTAAATTATGAAATATTTAAACAACTTACACACAGCAACATCTGTAACTACTACAGATAATGGTGCTAAAACATTTGATACATCAGGATCATACTTACTAGACTTCTATGCACAAGCAGGGTCTATGAGAAACTCACCTGATAAGGCACTAGAACTATTTATAAAAGCATATTCAGAAGATAGACTAAAAGCTATCAAGATTCTTTTCTACCTACGTGATGTACGTGGTGGACAAGGTGAACGTGACTTGTTTAGAACATGTCTTGAGTGGATTGGTACTAAAGAAGTAAAAGTATTTGAATCTATTATTAAGTATGTATCAGAGTATGGTAGATGGGATGACTTATTTTTTGATAATGATAAGGCAATAGACTTTATCCACGATCAGTTAGCAGAAGACTTTAAGTCAGACAAACCATCACTACTAGCTAAATGGCTACCATCTATTAATGCATCTTCAAAGGCAACTAAAGCAAAGGCTAAGTTCTTTGTAAATAAGTTTGTCACAACAGATAAAGAATATCGTAAAACATTATCTAAGATCCGTAAACAAATTGGAATAGTTGAATCACAAATGTCTGCACGTAAGTGGGATGAAATTGATTATTCAGCTGTACCATCTCAAGCAGCACGTATCTATCGAAGAGCATTCCAACGACATGACGAAGTTGGTTATGCAAAGTTTATTGAGAAAGTAGAGTCAGGAGAAAAAACAATTAATGCAGGTACATTGTACCCATACCAAATTTACAAAGATGTTAAATCTAATTATGGAGAAGATGATAAAACATCTAATGCTCTATGGAAATCTTTACCAGATTACACACAAGGTAAGAATGCATTAGTGGTTGCAGATGTTTCAGTTTCTATGTTTGGAGATCCTATGTCAGTATCTGTATCATTAGCAATGTACTTTGCTGAACGTAACACAGGATACTTTAAAGACCACTTCCTAACTTTCTCATCAAAACCTAAATTGCAACGTATTGTTGGTGATACACTATCATCACGTATGCGATCAATTGAAAATGCTGATTGGGAACAAAACACAGATATTACAGCGACTATAAATCTATTAGTAGATACAGCGGTTAAAAATAATGTACCAGTTGAGGAAATGCCAGAGACTATTTATATTATTTCAGATATGGAGTTTGATGAATGTACAGATGGTGGAAGATACAGCTGGCAATCAGGTGGAGGATTCGAACTATCACAATCTGCACTAGAAATGGCGAAAAACAAATATACAAAAGCAGGATATAAAACTCCTAACATTGTATTTTGGAATGTTAATGCAAGTGGTTCAAACTTACCTGCACGACAAAATGAATATGGTGTTGCATTAGTATCAGGGTTCTCACCAGTTATCTTCAAAATAGCAGTAGAGAATAAAACACCTATTGAAATTATGAATGATACAATTGAATCAGATAGATATAAAGATATTGCCATTTAGGTAATACCATAGAAAATGCAAGTTGTCACTTGTGTTTTTTATTTGTATATGATAGACTAGTATTAAGTTAAAGAAGTCGGCACAGACATATTAATTAGTCCTGTAAGCACACATCTATAACATTATTAAATTAAGAATTATTATTATGAACATAGAACACGAACAATTACTAACAGAAGAAGATAAAATATTATTAGGAGACCAATCAGATGTATATGGATCTTGTGCAGGCTGCGGAGATAGATTCAATGCTGATTACTGGATATGCGAACACTGTAATGACTAAATATATTTGCGATAAGTGTGAGGGCGTGCTGGAATCAAAGGTAGTTAAGGAAGATGCACAATTATTATTCCCTTGGCTAGATGAAGGACAGATTATTCATAAGATCATGGTAGAGCCATGTAAGAAATGTAAATAGATATGAATCAAATAAACAAAGCAATATTATTTGCACTAGAAAAACACAAAGGTCAATATAGAAAATTTAGTGACTTACCATATATAGCACACCCAATAAGAGTTGCTAATAATGTTAACACAGAAACACAAAAGATTGTAGCACTATTGCATGATGTACTAGAGGATACAGATGCAACACCAGGAGAAATAGAAGTTTTATTTTCATCTGACGTAGTACACAAGGTGGTGCAATTAACTCACGAAAGTAATCAGAGTTATTATGACTACATTACCCACATAGAAGACGAAGATTGCATAGCTGTAAAGGTTGCAGATATTATGGATAACCTAATGGATCATCCTTCAGATAGAATGATTGAAAAAGGAACAAAAGCATTATACAGATTAATTAACAAATAGATATATGGAAGATATAGTAAAAAAAATAAGTGATCATTTTAAGTCAATTGAGACTGATGAAAAACAAGTGGAAAAAGTTAGTTGTTATATGAATGAGGAAGATTTCAAGAAGAAAGATTATGATAAAGGTTTTATGTCAATAACAGCAAACGATGTAGGTATTTATATAAGTCATGGAACTTTATATAAAGTAGAGTTTATAAACAAATTTGAAATGGGTAAAATGTTTGACATGAATAGTTTTCTCGATAATGCAATTACAGAATTTAACACTGGGGAAGATACTATTGGAGATATGGCAGATTATTGGTATGGTTCAAGTGAAATAAAAACAGTTATAAATGAAGTTGAAATTATTAAAGAAGTTATATCTCCGATAAATGAATATAACAGAGCTAAATCAGAAATATTAGACGATCTATTATCAAGAAAAAATATCAAACTAAAAAAATAGATATGAAAAAGAAAAAAAATAAAGAAGTAGAAAAAACTATTAAAAAGTTGTGGTGTACTTCTGATAATGAATGTTTAGAGAATGGCTTTGTTTATTTTAAAACAAAAGAAGAAGCCTTAGCACATGCAGAGTATGAAGTAACTAATGATTCCTATAATCAGCTATATGTCTTCCAAGTATCTAATGTCATTCGGGTGGAAAAAAGTATTAATTTATTAGAAGTAGAAGTTAAAGATTTATTATAATATGAAAAAAATACACATGAGTACGTTCGTAGATGGAGTAGAAGTTATGTCAACAGCTGTATATGATTTGAACCATTGTATAGCTGATGATTGCCGAGACATATCTAAGAACCTTGCAGCTAGAACTGTTGCTATATATACAGAGGAAGCGGAGGTAATGGAGAGAAAAGATTATGAATAAAATATACCATGGCCCACGTGATAATAGTGGAGACTTCAAAGCTATCTACTACAAACCAAAAGGATACCATAAGTATTCTATGATTGAATTATTTGTAGAGCACACAAAAAAGAAGTATAAAAAGAATGTTGAGAATTTTGATTATCATTATGTAATGAAGATTGTAAATGACCATGGACTACCAGAAGGTATGGAGGAAATACAATTAGAAGATACACCTAAGTGTTGTCGTAGTACTTTTGATTTACTAGACAATAGTTGGGGAATGAGAATATAATATGAAAGCACTTATAAGTAAAAAATCAATAACAGAGTATCAATTCTCCGAACAGATTGCAGGGAGATATATACACGCCCTACAAGCACTACATTCAGGAGATGAGATAGATGATTTCACTTCTAAGGTGCTGCATAAGGCAAAGTTGTATTCACTATCAACTAAACAATTAAGAGTCTTTAATTACAAAAGACCAAAAAATAAAGCCCAAGATTACTTACTCTCACAGGAAATAAAGTTCCTTATACCAGGGTTCGATAGTATTGAATCACCATTATGGTATAAACCAAGATTCAAGTTTCATCGAGAAGCATTAGATCTACTTATTAATAAATATGGTTTTAGAAAGGCTTGCTATTTGGTATATGTTATGATACCATCGGCAAAGGGTGTTGAGTTTGTATCTCAAATATCCAATCCAACAGAATTACTATCTAAGCTTGCTAAGTTCTCTCACCAATATCAGAAAGAAGAGATTAGTAAAAACAATAAATTACTAGTTAACAAACTAACTGAAGAGTTAGAAAAAAAATTAAAAAACTATGGCATACATTAAAATACCAAGAAACGAAGACGCAGAGAAAGCATTAATTGGATCACTACTATTGAGACCAAGGGCAATGTCAGAGATTGACGGGATAACAAAGGATACATTTTACAATCAAAAGAATGGAATAATCTACGGAGCTATAAATGATTTGTTTGTAAACGGAGAACCGATAGACTTGGTAACTGTTTGTGAAAAACTAATGGATACTGTTACCGAAGAAGGTTTCTCATATTCATATGTTAATGAAGTTGCAAACAATGTACCTAATTCATCAAACGTATCTTATTATGCAAAGATTATAAAAGATAAATACCTTAGACGTAAGATGATTGAGGTTGCTGATAATCTTAGAAATAATGTTCAAGATGATTCTATAGAGAGTGTCGAATCAATGAGTGAAGCAATTGCACTATTAACAAATAGTATTGTAACAGGTGTAGATAATCCTGATGCATCTCATTCGCTAGATCAACTTAAAGAATCTATTGATGAATTTATTTTATCAAACAACGGATTACTAGGAATGGCAACAGGTATAGAAGAATTAGATAAAAAGATTTATGGAGTAAGAGCAGGACACTTTGGTATTATATCTGCATACTCATCAGGTGGTAAGTCAGCATTCGCACTTAACTTAGTTGCATCAGCAGTCAAGCAAGGTAAGAAAGTTGTATTCTTCTCATTAGAAATGTCAGGGTCACAAATCATGGCAAGACTAATATCTATTTTATCAGGTGTACCAACATGGGTTATCCAAAGAGGTGCATCAGATGATTATCAAAAAGAAAAGGTTCTTGAAGCAATTAAGTTAATCAAGGATTCAGGATTGAGAACATATACAGACTCTTCATGGAAATCAATACAAATGACAATGCTTAAGGAATCAGTTGGTGAAAAAGCAGATATGTTTGTATTGGATTATATTCAATTAGTAACATCAAGTGAGAAGTCTGAGTACCAAACATTCTCTAAGGTGGCTAAGGAGTTGCAAAAGAATCTACAGAGATTTAAAGTTCCAATGATTTGTCTATCACAAATATCTAATGAGCAAGCTAAAGATGGTAACCCATTTATTATGTCTACAAAAGGTTCAGGTGATATTGCTGCATCAGCAGACTGGGTTCTGTTATTACAGAATGAGGAACAAGATATGGATATAATTAATCAACTGAAAGATGAAAAGATCCCACTACCAATTAGATGTTACATTCAAAAACACAGGCATGGCCCTACAGGAATGCTTAGTCTAAAGTTTGATACAATTACAGGTAAATTCTTAGATAAGAATAACTATGATGAGTCAAGGTATAAGGATAAGTTGGTAGAGATACGTGGTAAGGACTCTGATTTCGCACAACAGAAAAGCTTAGAAGATTTTTAAAAGATAATTGACAACCTAATTTATATGTGTTATTTCAATAAAGCTTATTGATTTATATATGTAAATGTGATAAGATAGTATTAGTGGTTAAGAACAGACCTGCAAGGATGTCTCAAAAAGACTTATAGTTAATTATGAGTAAAACAGATATATTAATTGAAAAACAAGAGCAAGAAAAGAATGAAGCACTTGATTTCAAATATAGAGAACAAACATTAAACAAAGAATTAAACAAATAAAATATATGTATTTAAAAACAGAAGGAGCTGGGGCACCAGAGTCAAAACGAGTTGACGAAACTCTATCAGTAAGACTTAAGGTTAAAGATGGTGTATTCGATCTATATAACAGAAAGACAAAAGAGAAATCAGAAGTTAAGGAAATTAAGATTGTACCAATCAACGATGACCGATTCACAATTAAATCAAGCGAAGGTGTAGCAGGAGAATTTGTATTTTCAGGAATCTACCGATCAGCTAAACAAAACATTGCAGTATTGAAATCATCAAATGGTTCAACTAAAACAGTAATGGAAGGTAATTGGGCATCAATTAGAGATGCAGCTAAAGCAGCAGGATACAAATATACTAAACTATTTTACTGTCTTGTAGAATTAGATGGAGAGTTCCACCGAGCAATCTTCGACCTACAAGGTATCGCAGCTATCCAATGGGGTAAAATTGAATCAGTAGAACAAGGTAATTCTATTACACTTAAAGTATCAGACGAAAAGAACTTCGAAACATCAGGAAAGAAATTCTATTCAATGGAAAAAGTTTCAGTAGATACTATCTCTGATGATGCAGATAAACTAGCTATGAATTATGCTGATGAAGTGGAAACATTATTTGAATCAGAAGATGAACGATACAAGTACTACAAACTTGATAAAGCAAATGGTGATAATCAAGTTGCAGCACAAGAAGCTATTACAAAAGAGATTGATGAAATGGAAGACATCAATCCTGAAGACATTCCTTTTTAATGAAACTTGTAGAGGTAATCTACGGAGCTACATTAAATCTAGGTAACTTTGAATCTAAGAAAGTTGAGTTAAAATATACTCTTGACGAACAAGAATCACTATCAGAAGTAAGAGGTTTGGCTCATGGACATTTTAAAGAAGAAGCGAAAGCATCTAATGCAAAAGGTAGCTCTTATTTAAAATAAAGGAGAAGGTTGTAACTCCAGTAGAATCAACAACTAAGACATACATAAAATCATTTACTGAACCTGACCTAGAAATTATTTCTATCGAGGGCAAGCATTCTAATGAGATTGATGGTAAGTCTGTATATGGAGGAAGTTCATTTAAGAAAAACTTCACTAAACCATTCAGTGACTTTATATCTTTTGCAAGTGCTAAGTCGTGGGGAGTGCAACAAGAAGAAGTAAAAGCATTGTGGAAAGACAAAGGTAAATCAACAGCATCATTTGGAACAGGTATCCACGCTGTATTAGAAGATACAGTAAATGGAGTTGAACCAAGATATGATATGGTTGTTGATTCGATGAAGAAGACTAGAAAGTTGTATATGAAAAATCTTGAACTTGGTGAAACTATACACAAGGCAAAACGAAAGAAAGGTAAAGACTCGGTAGAGAACTATGCTAAACCAACACACTTAGATATCCGTGCATTAATGAAATCAGAAGACGATAGCATTATTGAATATACTAAGAAAATAATAGAAGACTTTAAAAATAAATATAAGAAAGCAGGCTATGATTTATCAAAGGCACTTGCTGAAGTATATGTTACATTTGCAGAGTTTAATATGGGTGGAGAAATAGATTTACTACTGATAAAAGACCTGGATAAAAAGATTTGTCGTGTGCAAGATCACAAGATTAAGGATAAAGACTTAGAGGAACTATCATCAAAAAATGAACTTATAAACGAGCTAGCAAAAAAGAAGGCATCAGAATTAGATGTAATAATCATTCAACTATCTTTCTATGCGTTCTGTCTAACTAAAGCAGGTTGGACAGTAGAAGGTGGAGATGTCTTTGGGCGTAATGGTAAATGGAAGTTCTACAATGTAAAACTGATTCCAACAAAACAAATGGAAGAGTTATTAATTAAATACTTAAACAAATAATTATGGAGAAATTAAACTTTATAAAACTACAACGTGCAAACATTGAAGATATTATTATCACATTGGATGCAATAATTGAAAATGGTGGTTCTCGTGAACTATCTTTGGCAAAAACAAAACTTGAAGAAGGTAAAATGTGGCTTGGTAAACACTTAGGAAACATTGGAGGGGAAGACTTAAATGCTATTAGAGACAAAGAATTAATGTATAAAACAAAATAATATGATTACATACTTTATTATTATAGCATCTATCGTTGTTGCAGGTATTGTTGGTTACAAACTAGCTGATACAAACAAAGATGGAAAGCTATCTAGCCAAGAGCTAGAAGATGCAAAAGAGCAAGTAGAAAATATTTCACAACTTGCAACAAGCCTGATGGATGATTTATTTCTACATCAAGAAATTATTGAAAAGATTGCTAACAAACTATTCAAGGTTTCTGAATTACCTAAACTTAATAAGGTTATTGGTGATATCGGTTATGAAGCGGTACGAGAAAAAAACTTAGAAACAAATAGAACAGAAACAGTAATTAGATCAAGTGATTTAGAAACTTTAGAAGATATTGAATTCTAAGACTAACCCTTGTGGTTGGTTTACTGGAGGGGAGTAAGACGTTACTCAACGGATAAAGAATGGTTAACCCATTGCGAACTAGGTTCAAATCCTAGCCTTCAGTGAACTGCTCATAAGCAGATTATTAATTAAGTAAACAATATTTATGCAAGAAGAAATAGAAGATTTAAAAAAAGAACTAAGTGAGGTAACAAGCGAACTTAATCAGGCTTATGATGACTTGCAGTCTTCAGATGACAAGGTAGAAGAATTGAATAAGGAGGTAGAAGAGTTAAAAGATATAATTGCTGATGCTCACAGAGACTCATCTGATGCGACTGAAAAACTTGCAAAATATTTATAATATGAGTACAACATTTGGGGTACAAGTTGATTCAATAAATGAAGATGGTTGTATAACAACTATTGATGTCGCAAGAAGAAATAGTTGTGGTATTTATTGGGTTAATGATTTAGCTCAATTATTACCAGATGAACAAGAAGTACAAGCATTGGATAATAGTCATCAGGGAATTTATACGATAGGAGATATTAAAAAATCAATTTATGAAAGAAACAATATATAATAAAAACGGAATACATCCAGTTGATACTACTTATGGAATATATGATACAGAAGCTATGTGCTTTGTAAGTGTTAGGTCAGGTAAAACATCTTGGTCAAGTACAGGTGCAGCAAAAAATGCATTTAATAACTCACTAAATTATAATTCATGGAGAGAAAAATACAGCCCTCGAATGGATGACCACCCAAGATTTGAAGTAAAAGAAATAGAATTTAATATAGCACAATAATATGAAAATTATAAAAGAAAATAAAAAAACATATACCATACCATATACAGAAGATAATGGTAAAAAACAATTTCTTTCTTATGTGTGTTATGGATATAACAAAGAAGATATTAAAGAGATGGAAAATGTAGTATTTGAAACAAGTGTGAAATACTTAACATATGAAAGAGGTAGATCTTCTTATACTTGGGAACTTGAGGATAAGAAGGGTAATATATTTTCAATGTCTGCAAATAGCATTGAGGGAATGGTAGTTGATTGTCCAAAAGAAATTGATTTAGATGGTCAACTTTGGTTTGTAGGTAAATTTACATTTGCAAAGAAAGGCTCTAATTATACACTAACTTACCTGCCTTAATATGTTAAATCAATTAAAGTTAGAAATGGCACATGGAGTTTGGCACACAGTTATCTGGCTGATCTCTTATGTAATTATTAAATTAAAAAACTTATAATATGAAAATAGTATCACACACAATTGAAATCACATCAGATGAATACAGTTCTATAATTTATGCTCTTAGAAATTATGTAGACATTGAGGTAAGAGAGGAGGCAATGAATAGTAAAAGTACATTTGATGACTTTTGGGATTACATGTCTAGTGAGATAGAATTATTAGATGGTCTTAGGGATATTGATTCTGCTGTATGTAGTGAATTTACTGTAAAAACCAAGGAAGGATATTATAATCACCTAGAAAATAAAGTCCAATTCTATACATATAAAGATAGATATCAGGCGTATTTTAATGCACTAAAGAAACACTATAAAAAGGAATCTAAAGAAAAAACACTGTAAAATAAGGCTGTTAATACACCTACTTGACTTACACAAAAATCTGTGATATAGTGAGTATAAATGTTTAACAACTTAATATATAAATTATGAAAAATTCAGAAAAAAAACAATTAGTTAAGAAATCAATAGTACTAAGAAACAGCGGTATGTCAAGAAGACAAGCTGCGATAGAACTAGGAATTTCAGAATCAACCCTAAGAGCTTGGGAGAAAAAAGATCTTGATACCACAGAAGTTAAAAAAGGTATGGAGATTAAGAATGATCATGTTGTGGTCAACTGGACTACTAAAACTGTAATCACCGAACTAGGAGAGTTTGGAACTTACAACTGTTCACTTGATATGCATGGAGCTATTATGAGAGCTTATTCAAACGAGTATGAAGGTAAGGGAGATACTCAATCAGTTGTAGCAATGCGATTTGATTTTCCACATGCTAAGGCTGTTGCTAAGTACATGAGAGCACATGGTATGTCTAAGTCAAGTATAGGTCAAACCGATTTGGAACTTGAATTAGGTCTATCAGTAGAAGATGCAGTTGAGGAGAATATTCAATCCATGAAACGTCAGATCCATAAAAAGACTGAACAAAAGAAATGGAAAGAGATTCAAGACGGATATGATAAATGGATTGCACTACATCACGGAGTACTTAAACCATTTGAAAACCATATTGAAAAGTATTTACCTAAACACAAGATTCAGGAACTAAAGTTACTTGGTAAAAAGCCTAAGGAGAGAGATGATACCGTTGGATTAGTAGCTATTAGTGATATCCATTACATGAAAAACTGTTTTGATGCATTTGGTAAAAACATTTACAACAGAGATATTGCAATGAAAGAACTATTTAAACATGCTCAAAGATTGTTAGAAAAAACAATTGCAGCTGATGGAGTTCCTAAAAGATTTGTACTACCTGTTGGAAATGATAACTTGCATATTGATAATCCGTTGCAAACAACAACTAGAGGTACACAGCAAGCTAACTCTACAGATGGTTCTTATAGAATGGAATTAGGTAACTATATTGATATGACACAAGCATTGATTGAAACCTTTGCACAAGTCGCACCAGTTGATGTTGTATCAGTACCAGGTAATCATGACCTACACACTTCTTATTTATTAGGAGAGTTCTTAGTTAGATTGTATAGAGATGAACCACAAGTAAATGTAATTAGACGTTTTCACGAACGTACCTATTTACAATATGGTAAGGTTTGTTTAATTCTTTCACATGGAGATAAAATTTCATTAGCACGAACAAAGCGTGAGGTACATAAATTAATTATGTCTGAAGCTCGTGACCAAGGAATAAATCTTAACGATATTGAGGACTGGGTATTCATAATAGGACACTTACACCACGAAGACATCACTGATGTTGGAGGTAACACGGAGGTTGTTATTATGCCATCTATTTCAGAAGCCGATGATTGGCACTCTGATTCAGGTTACGTTGGTGCTAAGAAGAATAGTTTCTTAATGCTATATAGTTATGAGTTTGGTAAACAAACAATTGTCTATGCAGGTAGAGAGAAATTTTAAAAGTTAATACGGGAATGGCTAGCAACAGCTGTTCCCTTTTTATATTATAATTATGAAAATAATCAACGGAGATTGTGTAGAAGTAATGAAAACAATGGAAGAAAATAGTATTGATTTAACAGTAACATCACCTCCATATGATAATCTTAGGTCATACAATGGAAATAATGATTTATGGAACGAGAACGTTTGGAAAGATACTATTAAAGAATTATATAGAGTAACTAAAGATGGTGGTGTTGTTGTTTGGGTAGTAGGTGACGCAACTATTAAAGGAAGTGAAACAGGTACATCGTTTAAGCAAGCATTGTGGGCTATGGATTGCGGGTTTAAGCTACATGACACTATGATTTTTCGAAAGAAAAATCCTATACCTCAAATATATAGGAAAAGATACAATAATGAATTTGAATTTATGTTTGTTTTGAGTAAGGGTACAGTTGAAACAAACAATCCTATTAAAATAGACTGCCTACACGCTGGACTAGAACTTAATGGAACGACATATAAGAATTTTTCTACAGGTGAACAAAAGAGAGGAAAGAAAGCAAAGCCAGTTAAAAAGCAAAAAATTAAAGGAAATATATGGGAATATGTAGTTGGTAAAAAAGCTGAAGACCAAGAAGCTAAAGGTCACCCAGCTACGTTCCCGTGTGCACTAGCACTTGATCATATTATCTCATGGAGTAACGAAGGAGATACAGTGCTAGACCCTTTTATGGGAAGTGGTACTACAGGAAAGATGGCAAAACAATTAGGAAGGGAATTTATAGGAATAGAATTAGACCCAGAGTACTGTAAGATTGCAGAGGCTCGGATTGATGCAATCAACCAAGACCATGAATAAAAAAGAATTAAATGTAGTATCGTGTTTTGACGGGATGTCTTGTGGTCAAGAATCATTAAAGCAATTAGGAATACCTGTAGGGAAATATTACTCAAGTGAATTAGATAAATATGCTATGGCAGTAACGCAGCATAATCATCCTGATACAATTCAAGTTGGAGATATAACTAATTGGAGAGAGTGGGATATTGATTGGTCAGAGATTGATTTAATCTATGGTGGAAGCCCATGTCAAGGGTTCAGCTTTGCAGGTAAACAACTTGCTTTTGATGACCCAAGGTCACAATTATTCTTCGTATTCGTAGATATTGTAAACCATATTAAATCAGTAAATCCAAACGTAAAGTTTATGTTGGAGAACGTAAGAATGAAACAAGAGTATTTAGATGTTATATCTGAATACATGGATGTAAAACCAATAAAAATAAATAGCTCATTAGTTTCAGCTCAAAATAGAGTTAGATATTATTGGACTAATATATGGGATATAAAGCAACCAGAAGATAGAGGTATATTGCTTAAGGATATTTTAGAAGAAGGAATGGCAGGTGAAAATCCGCTAAAGAAAACAGAAAGAAATAAAAGACATTTGCGAGAAACAGATAAGAAGTCATTATGTACAACTGCAACAATGTATAAGGGAGCAGGTAATAATGGAATGACATTAGTTCCTGTTGATAGATGTATACAAGTAGGTGAAGCAGACTTAAAAGGTCACGACTATATTAAGAGAGTTTATTCAGGTGAAGGTAAAGCTCCTACATTAAATGCAAATGGTGGAGGTAATTTAGAGCCAAAGGTTGCAATAGGTGGTGCTATGAGAGGTCGTTATATAGTTGACGGAAAAAAGGCAGATCATACAGTAGATAGTCTTGCTGGTAAAACTGAACAAAGATTTGAGACAAGAAAAGATGGTAAAATGAATTGCCTGACTAGTGCATCTAAGGATAGTTTGGTTATAATGCAAACACCAAGAGGTAAAAATAAAGGTGGAATAAAAGCAGTGGATGGAAAAGTTCCAACATTAACAAGTAATTCATGGGAACATAATAATAAATTAGTTCAAGGTGTTGATTGGAGAAAACTAACACCACTAGAATGTGAACGACTACAAACAGTACCTGACAATTACACACTCGTTCCACACCCAACATTCAAAAATAGAATGATGTCTAACTCACAAAGATATAAGATGTTAGGTAATGGTTGGACTGTAGAAGTTATTAAACATATCTTTAAAAACTTATGAGTAAACTAAAACTCACAATGCCTATCTATTATAAAGATTATGTACCAAGGGCACGTAAAGATAAACTACTTGGAATGAATTGGTATACACAAGCATCTAACACATTCTCTAAGGGTGGTAAGACAACTACAGGGGTTGCAGGTGTAAAAAAGACGATACACCAACTCATAATAGCAAACTCTGGTGCTATACTAGAAGAAGCAGATGATTGGAATCCAATACATACAGAGAATGGGTTTCACGTGAAATATAAAGTATTCGCCAAAAGACTTGGGTCAGATGGCCACAACATAAGATCTGCTATGGAGAAAATGATACTTGATGGAGTAGAGGAAGCTGGACTCATTGATAATGATAAATATGTTTATTCCACAGAGAGTAAGTTTTATTTAGAAAGGAGTAATCCTAGAATTGAGGTCGAGATAACACATAATAAAGATTACAAATATTTAATAAATTAAACTATGAAAACAGATTACGAAATTAAAATAAATGAGCATCAAAAGATGTCAGACGTATTTGATGAGGTTGGGTTACCTACAAATGCAAGAGGAAAAAGAAGTGTTCATATTGTAGCTTATACTGACTCTCAAATGAAAATAGATTCACTTGAAAGAATAGGTAAGGTTGCAATAAGCGAATTAGAAGATTGGGGATTCTTGGATACAGATATTGAGCACGATGTTACTGTAGATGTGATGTGGTCAGATGAATATTCTCTGATGATATATACACTGTAGTATGAGTGCCAAGGAACAATGGAAGGATTGTTATATTTGGGTAAAAGAAAGACTACCTAAAAACTATGAAACAATTGATAGATTAAATCTTATCGAGGAATATTATAAGATAAATACAAAGATATATTATGACAAAGAAAAAACGGAACAAGAAGTATAATCCAAATGGTGGATCTATGACACCTGAACAAGTTATCAATCGAGGTAATTGGTCTAAGTTTGTTATAGCAGATAAGTTTGCTAAATTAGTAGATAGCTCTAAAAAGAAAGATGACTAGTGAAGAAAGAAAAGAGCATCCAGTATTCTTGGGAATGCTATCTTATTTCCCTGATGCTGTAATGGCTGTTGCGAACCATTCGTTTAAGGCAAATGAGAAACACAATCCTGGAACATCAGTTCATTGGGATAGAAGTAAGTCTACTGACGAACTTGATGCACTAACAAGACATATTGTTGACTTAGCTAAGGGTGAAAAGTTTTGTTCAGATGGACTAAGAACATCTACATCAATCGCTTGGAGAGCATTGGCTAACCTTCAAAAAGAACTGGAGGCAGAGGCTAAGGAGGTAAAAGAAAGAGCTAGTAACTACATGAGTCTTAAAGATAGTCATGTTGGAACAGGTTACAAAAATGGAAATGTAGTTGACTTATATGATGATGGTGATTTATATGAGTACAACAATGGGGTCTTTAAGCCTTGCAAGGAGTATGATCCAGCTGATGACATTATAGAAGGTTCTTTATGTGATAATTGCCCAGCAAAAGCAACAGCAATAATTGGAGATACAGATGAGAGATATTGTCATAAACATTTTTCTATGTATCTTAGTAAGAGTCAAAAAGAAAGTCTTGGTAAATTTAGAGAAGATATAGAAACATATGACTAACACAAAAACATTTGAATGTGAAGTAGTTATAGACGAAGAGGGTATTGACTATATGAATATGGTCACACGATCATCAACTAAAGCACAGAGAGATAAGTTATTTATCGGTGATGTTTACATTAATGCATTGGTGTGTAAGTTGTGTGGAGATTACATTAGGTCAAAGAATAAACACGACTTTAAGTATTGTAGTTGTGGTAAGTCTGGTATTGATGGAGGTTCTCATTACCAAAGATTACTAGGTGAACCCGAAAACTATATCGCAATTTATGAGAAATTTATAGATACTAAATAATATGAAAACACACCAAAACAACTGCACTGCACCGCTATGTGAACATGACCCACAACCACAACACATCTGGTTAGGTGGGGAAGAAGTATGTAAATCAAGACCAACATCTGAATTACAGAAAAGACAGAAACGTATCAATAAGGCTATTAAGGGTGGGTCTGATGACTTACTTAATCGAGAGTTCACACGTACGTCTATTGAGAAGTCACACCTATAATCCCCTTATAATATAACACTTTTATTTCAATTCAAATGTTATATGAGTATATAGGTATGATTGTATCACATACAAAAAACACCAATTAAGGTGTTTTTCTTTTACTTCTTTATTAGACTAAGTATAAGCTCAATTAACAGTTGAACAAAGCCTTTTGTCTTTGTAAGTTCAGTTTGTAGTTCAGTACATTCAACAACTTCAACTTCATCTTTTTTAAATAATCTGAAGTTAATCTCATCTAGTATTCCGTTCATATCTGGTTTATAAGATGCAATATCTTGATGTGTTACATATAAACCACTATCAATAGTATAACCACACACATCAGCATGCCATCGAGTAATAACTTCTCCACAATGGTATTGCCACTCTGTTAGTTCAATCTCATCTCTTTCCACCTTACCTGAACCATCTACATCTTCTCCACAACTATATTCAATACCATCTAGGTATAAATTTGGATTAACAAATGATTGACCATTCTTTTTAGCAACTCTAAGGAATGCTCGTGATGGTTTAGATACAGATCCTGCGTGCCAAAGCTTTTGATTAGGTAATCCTAATTGTATAATCTCACCTACATTTCTACCAACAATAAATAATGCTGAAGCCTGTGACTGACTAGATAGTAGCCAGGACTTAGAACCATTAAAGTTATTTGATGTAGTAGCATGTGTAACAAGACCAATCTTACTCATTGTTGTATGAGAGTAGTTAGGTGTTTGTTTAAACTCTACCGAGTAATCTTTGTTTCCAAATGTAATTTTTTGTAATTTATCCATATGTTATTTTTTAATTAGTATATAAATTCTTCTGTACAATAGTCATCAATTTTATTATATCCGTTTGGATTGAATATTGTTGGTCTTGATTTACCAATTATTACACCACACATTTGGCAAGTTCTATTCCCTGTCTTTTCAGGCATATAGTTATAGGCCCAATCTTTTGTTGGTTCATCCTTACCTCTTGGTAGTTTAGTCTGTACCCATATTTGTGTGTTGTATTTTTTGTAATTTCCATCAGGCTCTATACAAGAAAGTGTGTCTTCCCATATAAGTCTTGTTGTTTGTTTAATCTCTGCATTAGAATGAAACTCTGATGGTAATTCACCCTTATCAACAACAACTACTTTTGGAGGGTGGTATTCGAACCACAATTCACTAGGGCTTAGTCTGTTGTAAAAGTCTTCAGTTAGCAGTAACACTGAAAACATTATTAGAAATACCTTAGTCATTGTTTTTATAATAGGGTAAATACCTTCAAAAAAGTGACGTAGTACTTCAACTGTTTTTATGAATTTGTTTGTTATATTTTTCATATTATTTTTTAACGATATCTTTTATTTCTGATAATTTCTTACCAAAATTCCTTACCTCCCCTACATTTATACCCATAACAATTGCTGGAATGGCAAACATAACATAATCTATGTCTCCTCCAATAATCTTATATATGCCAAAGGCTAGGAATACTGCAATACCAACTATTTGTTTAGTGAGATTTATCTTTTCTTTTATATCCATATATTGGTATTTTTATATTTGTTCTTATAATTATAATTTTTATTCTTCTTCTGCTGACCAGTCTGATGGTAGCTCTTTAAGTTCTTCGTATACTCCTCCGTTTGATTCTATAAATGATATAAAATCTTCTTTAATATTAAAAGTCGAAATTGTTAGCTTTGTTGTTACTCCTTGCCCTTGTTTTATTTTTCCATAATGCAAGACACTGTTGTCTTCGCTTTTAGCTACCCAATATGGTTTTGTTGTATCAGTGTGTTCGTTCATAATAATTTTATACTAATCCTCCGTCTGAAATAGTCCATCCGTAGGTATTAATTAATACGTTTCTTGCTGTCTCTCCTGCACTTGTGTATGTAGAGTTCCCAAATTCCACACTTTGATTAGGTCTAACAGATTGTTGCGACCATGCGTTTAGAAGTAAATCATAGTTTGTGCTTGAAAGTTCAGAACCAAACATGAAATTAGTCCAGTTGATTACATTGGATACGTTCCAAGAACTTATATCTTGGTCAAAAGGGCAATTACCAAACATAAAGTCTAGTTGAGTTGCCGAACCTGTTACAAAATTGAAGAGTGGTTGGTTGTAAGATGTTTGTCTTAACATACCACCAAAGTCTGTACCACTTGAAGTATCCCAAAACCCAATAGGTTTATTGAAGTTTCCACAAAATAGTACGAACTCTGAAAAATTTTGAACATTAGAAACATCCCAGTTACTTAATTTTCCATTAAAGTCTGATTGTCTGAACATTCTTCTGATTGACGTTACAGATGATAAATCTGGAGCATCAGTATACGAGTCTGCTACAAGATTAGAACATCCTGAAAAGGCTTCTTCCATACTTGACCAAACAATATTTCCCCATTGTTT
>Ga0136588_1000253_pt1 | contig 20261 bp, 17 predicted proteins | sample AntRauMFilla1564_FD_104782 | JGI IMG/M metagenome (GOLD analysis project Ga0136588, IMG submission 104782) | Saline lake microbial communities from Rauer Islands, Antarctica - Metagenome Filla 1 #564 | ecosystem: Environmental > Aquatic > Non-marine Saline and Alkaline > Saline | place... | reverse complement strand
CGTATTTCTGATAACTCTTTAAGGCCTTCAGCCATTGCGTCTCCTTCCCTAAAAACAGAGAAATTGAGCTGCATGCACTGCTGCATATCTTTCTTGATTTGCGCTGGGCTTTCACCCTTGCCTTTTTCAGAAGATTCCCATCTGTTGAATCTTGCCATGGCGGCATCAATATCTGAGGTAGAAGCTTCTGACTTAATTTGAATATCGTCGATGCTCTTGCCTAAATGCAGGCCTGTAGCGCGGCCAAACACAACTAAATCGAGTAAGGAGTTTCCGCCTAAACGGTTTGCTCCGTGAACAGATACACAGGCTATTTCGCCGCAGGCAAATAAACCGTCCATAGGCGTTTCTTTACCATTTCTGTCAATATTAATTACTTGCCCATCAACGTTAGTTGGAATGCCACCCATCATATAGTGGCACGTGGGTATAACGGGAATAGGCTCTTTCACTGGATCGACGTGGGCAAAGGTTCTAGAAAGTTCTAAGATACCCGGCAAACGCGACTCTAATACATCTTTACCCAAATGATCTAGCTTGAGTTTCAGGTGAGGGCCCCATGGACCATCACAGCCACGTCCTTCACGGATTTCGGTCATCATTGAACGAGCCACAACATCACGTCCTGCTAAGTCTTTTGCATTTGGCGCGTAGCGCTCCATGAAGCGCTCGCCGTCTTTATTTAACAAATAGCCACCTTCACCACGGCAACCTTCGGTTACCAACGTTCCTGCACCGGCTATACCAGTAGGATGAAACTGCCACATTTCCATGTCTTGCAGCGGAACACCGGCACGAACAGCCATGCCCACGCCATCACCCGTATTAATGTGCGCATTAGTAGTAGATGCATATATACGACCCGCACCGCCGGTAGCTAATACGACGGCTTTAGATTTGAAATAAACAACTTCGCCTGTTTCAATGTCAATTGCGGTGCAGCCAACTACTTGACCTTGTTGATTTTTTACTAGGTCTAATGCATACCATTCAGAAAATATGTTTGTCTTATTTTTAATGTTTTGCTGATATAACAAATGCAGTAAAGCATGGCCAGTTCTATCTGCAGCAGCAGCTGTTCTGGCGGCTTGCTCGCCCCCAAAGTTTCTGGATTGACCGCCGAATGGACGCTGATATACTTTTCCCTCTTCGGTGCGTGAAAATGGTAAGCCCATGTTCTCCATTTCAATAATGGCTTCAGGTCCGGTTTTACACATATATTCAATGGCCTCTTGATCGCCAATGAAGTCAGAACCTTTAACAGTGTCATACATATGCCATTCCCAATTGTCTTCATGAGAATTACCAAGCGCAACGGTAATGCCGCCTTGTGCCGAAACTGTATGAGACCGGGTTGGAAATACTTTTGACAGGAGTGCGCACGAACGCCCAGACTCTGTTATCTGCAGTGCTGCACGCATGCCTGCGCCACCAGCACCTATAACTACTGTATCAAATTCATGAACAGGTAAACTCATTCTAAACACCCCATAAAACAAACAGACCAACCGCTACGTAAGCGAAGGCCATTAAATTAAGTACAAATTGCAAACCCATGCGCAAATTGTGCGGTTTAACATAGTCAGTTAGCACTTGCCAAAGACCAATACGAACATGCATCAAAATAGCCAGCAAAGTAATCAAGGTAAATGCTTTCATATATATTGAGGCAAATAAACCCTGCCATACAGTATAGGTGATTTCGGGAGTGGCAATAAAAAAGTACACCATAAAAATAGTGAACGCCGATATTACTGCTGCGGACGCTCTAAGCGTCACGTAGTCTTGTATGCCGTTGCGTTTCATTGACGCTTGATTAGTTACCATAATATCACTCCTAAAACGACGGTTAGTACAACCCACCCGCCAATAGCAATATTAGCACTAAGGTTTCCAGAATGTAGTTCTTCCCAATACCCCATGTCCATAATAACGTGGCGAATGCCACCAATTAAATGGAACGAAAGTGCAGACAATGTACCTAATGCAGCAAGGTATCCAAATGGTCCGTTTAGTACGTCTTTTACCATCTGAAAATCAGCTTCAGAACCCAAAGATGTTGCCCATGCCCAGATGACGAAAACGAGCGCGAAGAACATGGCGACGCCAGTAACTCGATGCAAGATAGACGCTTTACCGGCAGCGGGTAACTCGATTGTGGTTAAATCTAGATTGACTGGTCTTTGCTTTTTCACAATAAATAACCTATTTTTTAGTGTACGATCACCGCCTTATTTAAGACTACATAACCGCAATTGTTGTGTGTTTACCTAACCGTTTAAGCGCAAGCAGCGGCAAGCCGTTTACACCTATTTGGTATTCTGTGTTGAGGTTTGTTAATGGCCAAACCCTTTATGTGTGGAAGATTGTCGGCCATTATGCTGAATTATTATTTTAATACACATTAAGTTTTCGCCATGTGTGTAAACGATGTGTAAACAAGAAATAGATGTATAGTTAACATCTATTTTCCGAGTTTCAGCACTCGCAAATATATCAATCTAGGTGTTTAATAGCAATGTTTACTTGGCTCTTAGTACTATGGTCGTAAACTATTGTTTATAGTCCGAATAGACGTAATGATAGTTATTTTAATGGATACAACAGCGCGTTCAAAATAACAATCTTTTGCCGGCGATACCTTGGACAAATAAGCATTTAAATTGACTTACTTAGGTATTAGGTTAAGAATGTCGGCACTTTTTGCTATGCTACAATTAGCTATATTGATAACAAGTGAACGAATTATTCACTTTTTCCGTTTACTCGGATACTTTACACATAGGAGAGATATTCATGTCTACAAAGACTGCCACCTTGAAAGCGGGTGAAATAGAAGTTGAATTCCCAATTTTGGAGGGTACCGAAGGACACTCTGTCATTGACATCAGAAAATTGGGCGCCAGCGGATACTTCACATTCGACCCGGGTTTTATGGCGACAGGCTCATGTGAATCGTCTATTACGTTTATTGACGGCGCTAAAGGTATTCTGCTGCATCGCGGCTATTCAATTGAAGACTTAGCTAGGCATTCAAGCTACTTAGAAGTGTGCCATATGCTGCTGCATGACGCGACGCCCAACGCTGAAGAGTTTCAAGAGTTTCAAGACACCATTACTCGCCATACTATGGTGCATGAGCAATTAAATATGTTTTTTCACGGCTTTAGAAACGACGCTCACCCCATGGCTATGCTGTGCGGGACCGTAGGCGCAATGTCATCTTTTTATCACAGCGACTTAGATGTAAAAGATCCTGAGCAACGTGTACGCTCGGCGCATCGTCTAATTGCCAAAATGCCAACGCTTGTAGCCATGTGCTACAAATACAATGTGGGTCAGCCCTTTGTTTATCCGCGTAACGATTTAAGCTACGCTGCTAACTTTTTGAACATGATGTTTTCGGTGCCCGCGGAAGACTATAAAATAAGCCCCACGGTTGAACGCGCCATGGATAGAATATTTATTTTGCATGCTGATCACGAACAAAACGCCTCTACTTCTACGGTAAGATTAGCGGGTTCTTCTGGCGCAAACCCATACGCGTGTATTGCTGCAGGCGTTGCTTCGTTATGGGGACCAGCGCATGGCGGTGCAAATGAAGCATGCTTGAAAATGCTTGAAGAAATTGGCACGGTTGACCGTATCCCTGAGTTTGTCGCCCGTGCAAAAGACAAAGATGACCCCTTCAGATTAATGGGCTTTGGCCACCGCGTTTATAAAAATCATGACCCACGCGCCACCGTTATGCGCGAAAGCTGTCATGAAGTATTAGCTGAAATGAATGTCAAAAATCCTTTGTTACAAGTAGCAATGGAGCTTGAGCGTATCGCCTTGAGTGATCCTTACTTTGTAGAAAAGAAACTTTTTCCAAATGTAGATTTCTATTCTGGCATAGTGCTAAGCGCAATTGGCATTCCTACTAATATGTTTACTTGTATATTTGCATTGGCAAGAACGGTCGGGTGGATTTCTCACTGGCATGAAATGTTAAGCCAGCCGGGTCAAAAAATTGGCCGTCCGCGTCAGTTATACACAGGCCATAGCAAACGCGATTATAGCCCGATTACTAAGTAAACTGGCTTAAATCAATGAAAATGGCGCTTATGCGTCATTTTTTGTGTCTTAACCTCCACAAGCGAAACTAAGTGGTCAAGACGTAAATCGACATAATAGTAGGGGCAAATATGCATAAAACCACTAAATATTTAGGCTACGCTGGGCTAATACCCTTTGTAAGCATTCCAATACTGGTAATGATTGGGCTTGTAGATGCTTACTTAGGCTACCTACATTTCGTCCAATATTCGGCTATTATATTGTCGTTTTTTGGCGGTATTCACTGGCTTGACGCCATTCAGAATAGGCGCAAGGACCATCAATTGTTCGTATCTATGCTGCCCAGTATTGTTGCTTGGCTATCGCTAATTTTTTTGGATGGCACTATGTTATTAAGTGTGTTGTCGCTTAGCTACATAGGTATTTTGCTTTATGATAAATACGTACTGGCGTTGGAAAAAGATATTTTGATGGATTACACAAAAATGCGCATGCAGCTAACGACCGTAGTGGTGCTTAGTCATTTGTTTATGGCGTATAATTAGAGTAGTCAGTGGGTATATCTGTTAATCCGCTTTAATGAGGCAAACAGCTATACCCTTTATATTAGTAAAATAGACATATCTTTGTTAGGCGTATTAAATGACATAACGTACGCAGTCTAATCAGTAATAAGCGCAGCTAACTCTTTGGTTTTTTCCTCCATTAGCGCTTTATTCTGCCTGCTTTCCACATTCAATCGAATAACAGGTTCGGTGTTAGACTTACGCAGATTAAAGCGCCAGCTACCAAACTCCATGCCAATACCGTCTGTTTTATCAATCACATCAGCTTTATCTTCATAGTGAACAATTATTTTCTTTATTGTGGCTGCCGCGTCTTTCACCACATAGTTAATTTCTCCCGATGATGGGAATTTGGCAATGCGCGCTTTCACGAGTGATGATAAAGGCAACTTTGTTTTGCACAGTAGTTCTGCAACCAACAGCCATGGGATCATGCCTGAATCACAGTAGGCAAAGTCTCTGAAATAATGATGGGCACTCATTTCCCCCCCGTATACTGCATCTTCTTTGCGCATACGCTCTTTTATAAAAGCGTGGCCTGTTTTCGATTTTATCGCTTTTCCACCAGCGGCTTTAATAATATCTTCGGTGTTCCAAAATACTCTTGGATCATAAATTATCTTAGCGCCCTTATTTTTATCTAAAAAAGCTTTTGCGAGCAGGCCCACAATATAATAACCTTCAATAAATGCGCCGGTTTCGTCGAATAAGAAGCAGCGATCAAAGTCACCGTCCCACGCAATGCCCATGTCGGCTTTGTGCTTAATAACAGCCTCAGCAGTATCAACTCTGTTTTCAGGCAACAAGGGGTTTGGAATACCGTTTGGAAAGTCTCCATCTGGATTATGATGTACTTTTATAAACTCAATAGGCACATTTTGATGCGTAAAAAACAGCTCAAGCGCATCTATTATATGCCCTGCACTGCCATTGCCCGAGTTGACCACAAGTTTGAGCGGCGTAATACCAAATATATCAATGTATTCGTTTAAGTGCAGCACGTAATCATTCACGCAGCTTACACGCTCGTATTGTTTACTTGCTAGCAGCACGATCTGCTTTACGGAATGAGCACCTTTTAAAAAATCTTCATTGTTGACTAAGCCATTTGCAGAAAAATGCATCAATTGCTTATTTACAAGCACCTCGTCGTATTGCTCGGCTAACACTTTTATAGCGTTTAAGCCAGTGTCACCGCTGATAGGCACTGAGCCCGCCTTGACCATCTTTAGACCATTATAATTAATCGGGTTGTGACTAGCGGTAACTTCTATGCCGCCATCAACGCCGAGGTGCTTGGTGGCAAAATAGATTTCTTCTGTGCCTGCACTACCAATATCAAATACTTTTGCACCGCCGTCGATAATACCCGCACTTAACGCTAACTTTAGCGGCAAGGATGTTTTGCGTGCATCACTGCCGACCACGACCGTCTTTGCTTGTAAATTTTCAGCAAACGCGCGCCCTATTCTATAGGCTACCTTTTCATCGAGCTGAGTGAGCAATTCGCCGCGTATATCATAGGCTTTAAAACAGGTAATTGGGGTCATTAAGGACTTCTTTTAAACGTGCAGATAATAGGTTGTTGCCATACTAAAAAAGATAGCGGTGTGTTGCAAATTGTTTTGCCTTTTTTCAACCGGCTTTAGCCATACATAAGTGCCGCAAAAGCTGATAATATGGGGTTTAATATCAACTGTATCGTTAACTCCTAGGAGCAGTATGTCTTATCAGCAACGTTTTTCTGGTCTTGCCCGGTTATATTCAATCCAAGGCCTAGATAAACTACAAAAAGCCAATGTATGTGTTATTGGTATCGGCGGAGTTGGCTCTTGGATAGCAGAAGCGCTGGCGCGCTCAGGGATAAATCAACTGACCTTAATTGACTTAGACGATGTTTCTATTAGCAACGTGAACAGACAAATTCACGCTTTGGACTCTACCCTAAATCAAAGTAAAATTGAGATAATGGCGGCACGGATTCACGATATTAACCCTGATTGTCAAACACAGCTTATTGAAGATTTTGTCACCCCTGACAATGTAAGAGACTATATTAATTCAGAATTTGACGTGGTAATTGATGCCGCCGATAGCGTCAAGGCCAAAGCGGCAATAGTTGCACACTGTAAACGTCAAAAGATTAAAGTAATATGCTTAGGCGGCGCCGCGGGCCAGTGCGATCCTTTGCAAATTACGAGGGGTGATTTAGCTAAGACAATACAAGATCCTTTATTAGCAAAAGTGCGCTCTGACTTACGACGATTTTATAATTTCAGTCAAAACCCTAAGCGAAATTTTGGCGTTGAGTGCATATACTCGACTGAGCAGTTGAAATATCCCACTGAGACAGGCGGCATCACCCAACAAAAACAGCGCAGCGACGGCGCAAATAAAATGGACTGCAGCACTGGTTTTGGTGCTTTTGTGGGCGTTACCGCAAGTTTTGGGCTCGTTGCCGCGAGTCGCGCTGTTGATTACATTGTTAAAGCAAAATTTGCATAGCACCGAAACGCTAGTTTTATATTAACATCGAAACGCTAGTTTTATATTAACGCCGAAACGCTAGTTTTATATTAACACCGAAACGCTAGTTTTATATTAGCCTTGTGCGCGCGTTAAGTTAGCCATTTAAGCAAGCTTGCCTGCTTTATGTTTTTTGACATCCAAATAAAGCGCCACTATTAACCAAACGCAGATAACACCAAACAGCATATAGGTATTCTCTGCCATAGCCATTACTTGCTCACTGAGTACGGCTGTGCCCGCAATAAGCAATAAATAGTACGGCAAGTTAAATAAGCCCGCAAACGCCACTATTTTTATTGATTTTTTTCGCGCGCCTTGTGCAAACATAAAAAAAGCCAGGGAATTAATATGGATCATCGCCAGCAGTAGTCGCGATAGTTTAATCGGCTTGCCATCACCTTTAAGGATCGCACTTTTATCGCCCTTAGAGTATCGCCCCAACATAAAGTTAATAATACTACCCACCGTTGCGGCTGCAACCATCGCAAACGTGAGCGCGCCGATATCTTTTGCACTAGGATTAGCCCCTACAACAATAAGCACCGCAAAAAATTGACCGGGAAAATAGAAGCCAACGTAAATGATAGACTCAAGCAGAATAATTAAAAAAACTAGCCAAAAAATACCCTCAGTAAATGACGATTTCATCCACTCAAGCAGCTCCAAACCCGGAGGAATAACACCAAAATTGACTAATACAGCAATGAGGGACAGCGCCAGTAGTGCGCTAATAGGAAGTATTGATGCATATCTCATATTTTAACTTATTAATTAAAGCTTAACTAAAAGTACTCAAGATCTTTAGTATTGGATTAGATAACTTGGTTACCACTTTTTAATATAAGGCGCGAACTAGCAATATTGCAGTTGAAAAAAGCGTTGACACTTTATATCGTTAATAATTTGGAGCGGCTACTATAGTTCTTTAATTTATAGTAAAAGCAGCAAATCTCACACTTTACAAAGTATCACATTAGCGCAAAATGTATAGTGGCATTGGATGAGCTATGCGCGGCTTTATGTAAACAATCGAGACTTAAAAAAAAAGGAATGTTATTCTTAACGTTTTTAGCATTAATTATAAAGGGAAACAATGGCAAACATTCAACGAAAAGAGACTAAGCAGCGTATGAGTAGAATTGTTATTCACCAATCAACCGTGTATTTATGTGGTCAGGTTGCCGCTGACGCAAATAAAGGCATCGAAGAACAGACTCATACCATGTTAGAAAAAGTAGATACTTTACTAATAGACGCTGGCAGCGATCGTCAACATATCCTATCAGCCACGATTTACATAAAAGATATGCAAGACTTTGCTGCCATGAATAAGATCTGGGACAGCTGGGTACCTGAAGGATATGCCCCGGCCAGAGCGTGTGTGCAGGCGTCGATGGCAAGGCCAGAGCTGCTCGTTGAAATATCGGTCGTGGCGGCGCAAATTAAAGACCAACAATAGTGGGGGGCATTTCAAATCTAGGAACATATTTTACAACACTACTAAATTGCATTACCGTAATAAACATCATTCATAAGCAACTACACATAAATGAATAAGGTACAACTTCAAAAGTTCATGCAAGACATTGCCAGTAATGCCGTGCAGGCCACTAAATAACACTTTGACCTCGATTTGGACTATTCAATAGAAAGTTTAGCAATAGTTGATATTACTATCGAAATTATTTAGACACGTTCAAAGCGCAGGCTTTAAAGGACAAAGCGGTGTTCACTATTTCTAACATTTATGGCGCTTATATAGGCGCAGTCTTTTTGAAACGCTGTTAGTAAGACTAAGTAAATGCGCTAGGGTGAGGTCCAATCTTTAATCAGATGCACGATATAGCGGCTTTGCCTCAGGTAGATTAGGCCACAAAATATCATGAGTAGCGATATTCCATGCGTTATCGAATACACAAAGTTAATTTCCTGAAGCATATATAGCTGAATAGCCGCATCAAACAGAAGTGCGCAGTACAAGTACAAGCCTAACCATCTAAACCATAAGTGGTGCCCGTTATGCCACAATATTGTTCGCTTACTCACCAAGTAAAGTGCAAGTAAAGCTGGCAATATAGGCGTAAACGATAAGTAAAAATGGTAGGGTAAGGGATAAAAAATGCGTAATAATCTTTCACTGTCTTCTCTAAACGACAAAGAAATTATTAAAACAATAAGTCCTCTACATACAAATAACAATAATATATAGACAAAAATGGGCGGCTTCAACCGCCCTGCTTCGTCATAGTAATGCAATGGATATTTTAGCTTCATAGGGCATAGAGACTTAGTCGTTAATCATGCTTAGGCTCTTACTTGGCCATCTCCATTCACCAAAAATTTCTCGGCTGTTAGCGACTCTAATCCCATGGGACCGTATGCGTGCATTTTGGTGGTGGCAATGCCTATTTCTGCGCCTAAGCCTAATTGACTCCCATCAGAAAAACGCGAAGATGCATTTACCATAACAACGGATGCGTCGACACACTGTTGAAACAGCTGACTGGCTGGCTTATCTTCAGTGCAAATAACTTCTGTATGGTTGCTGCCAAAGATGTCAATGTGGCTTATCGCGCCTTCAATATCGTCAACAATACGCACGGCAATCTCTAAGCCTAGATATTCATGGCCAAACTCAGTGTCGGCTAGCACAGTAGGACTGTCAAAATACTGAGCGGCGCGTTGACAGCTGTTTATTTTCACATTCTCTTTGGCCAAGGCGGCACTTGCCAAAGGCAAAAAGTTTGCTGCTATATCTTTATGCACCAGCAAACCTTCAAGCGCATTACATACACCTGTCCGCTGTGTTTTGCCGTTTAATAAAAGTGCAACTGCTTTGTCTATATTGGCGTCTTTATCAACATATAAATGACACACACCTTTATAGTGCTGAATAACGGGTATTAAACTGTTTTGGGTCACAAAGTTTATTAAACCTTCACCGCCGCGTGGAATAATGATGTCTATGTACTCTTTTTGCTTAATAAGCTCTAACATAAGTGCGCGATCAGGATCTGGCACGACCGTAATAATCGCTTCAGGCAAATTATGTGCCTTTAATACAGTCTGCATGGCCCCGGCAATCGCTTTTGACGAATGCAATGCCTCTTTACCACCGCGTAGTATAACCGCGTTACCTGACTTAAAACATAGCGCACCAGCGTCGGCGGTCACATTAGGCCTTGCTTCATAAATCATACACACAACGCCAAGGGGTATACGCATCTTCGATATTTTAATACCGTTTGGACGCGTTGTTATGTCACGTGTTTGACCCACTGGGTTAGGCAGTGAAGCAACCACCTCTATGCCCTCAGCCATGGCATTAATACGTGCTTCATCTAATAATAACCGGTCTAACATAGCGTCGTCCAAACCATCTTCTTTGGCCGCCTGCATGTCTTGTTTATTAGCCTCAAGGATAACAGAGAAATTGCTTCTTAATTTCGCCGCCATTTCTAATAAAATGACGTTCTTTTGTTGTTCGCTTAACCGAATAATGGTTTTTGCTGCTGTAGCCGCGTTTTTGGCCAAAGTTGTTATCATACTCATGAATTCTCCAGCACAGCCAAGTGCTCATCTGAAATAATTGAATTATGTAAAAGCGAAGAGTCTTTGTCTAATCTACTGCGAATATCATCATCAGCCAAGTAGTTTAGCAAACAACTGCTGTAATTCACTTTTGCTTTTGCAATTTTGTTGCCTTCGTCGTCGCGCAACAAAATAGTGTCTCCCACAGAAAACTCACCTTTCACTGACACGATCCGGGCACTAGTTACACCATCTTGATAATCGTCAGATTCACATAAAGGTTCACTTAAAACTACTTCACCGCATTCTCTGACGCTGTGAGTCATCCAGTGTAGGCCATCAGCCATAGGTTTAGCATGCGCTAAAAAATGCGAGCCGGGATTGAAGCCTGAGGTTAATTGTTCAAACGATTTTGGATCGAATCCGTCAACAATATAGGTATCGATACCATGACTTGTGGCTTTTTCAGCCGCCTCAATTTTAGTGCGCATCCCGCCCGTTCCTTGAGCGCTTGTTGCACCGCCCGCCATGGCATAAATATCATCGTTTATGTGCTCAATAGACGTCAGTTTGCGAGCATCGGCGTGTTGCTGAGGATTCTTATCGTACAAGCCATCTACATCGGTTAGCATAATGAATGCGTCAGCGTCTACTGAACTGGCTACCATAGCGGCTAGGTTATCGTTATCGCCTACTTTGCGATCGTCTGAGGTTACGGTATCGTTTTCATTTACGATAGGCAAAACATGATGTTCCAACAGCGCCTCAATGGTATCGCGAATGCTGTCAAATCGTTCTTTGTTACGGATATCATCATTAGTAAGAAGTAATTGCGCAGTAGGGAAATCGAATAGCTTATCCCATACTTCCATCATGTCGGACTGACCTGCTGCGGCCATAGCACGCTTTAATGCTACCGTCATTGTCTGGGTATCGAACCATTTTCGTCCGGCAGCTACCGAGCCTGAGGAAACAAGCACAACTTGTTTACCCTGTGAGCGGCACTTGATAATGAACTGCGCAATAGCCAATAGGTTATGTGAGCTACAACCATTATTTTGAGGCGCTATAAGGGAGCTTCCCACCTTAATAACGACTCTTTTTTTATTACTAATCGACATATGTCCTCTTATTTGATTGCTTTAAACCGTTTTTATAATAAATAGTTAGTATTCTACTTATTATTGTCGACTATTTTCCATATTATATCAAGTTTTATATCGATTTAAGCTTATAATCAGCTGCTTATCTGTAATTTTACTAGAGTTGTAAATAATAGCGCTATACACATTCAAAAATTGCTTACAACAAATCCTTAAGAAATAATCCTGCCATTAAGCTAGAAAAATGCATTATTACCATCTTTACGGTATTATCGATATAAACCTAATACAGTGTCAAGATCCAGTGCGTTTCATTCGTTTTACAACGCGCTGCAGTACTCATCACAGTAATTATTAAATGGCCAGCGCAATGACAGTTAAAATACACACTCCCAAACAAACAACAACGATGGAAATACCCGTAAAAACCCTCAGTAGCGACTTTATGAACAGCGGCGGTAGTAATGGCAGAATTGGGTTCATCAGCCTTGGCTGTCCAAAAAACCTAGTCGATTCGGAACGGATTTTAACGCAGCTAAGAACCGAAGGTTACGATGTTGTGCCAAGCTATGAGAACGCCGATTTGGTCATTGTAAACACTTGTGGGTTTATCGATTCAGCGGTTACAGAGTCTCTTGATACCATAGGCGAAGCCTTGGCCGAAAATGGAAAAGTAATCGTGACTGGTTGCTTAGGGGTCAAAGAAGACGAAATACGCCAAGTCCATCCAAATGTGCTCGCGGTAACCGGCCCGCACGCTTATGAAAGCGTGGTTGAACAAGTGCATCAGTTTTTACCAAAGCCATTGCATAATCCTTTTTTACATTTAGTACCAGACCATGGCATAAAGCTAACCCCTCGTCACTTTGCCTATTTGAAAATTTCTGAAGGCTGTAATCACCGCTGTACTTTTTGTATTATTCCATCAATGCGCGGTGATCTGGTGTCTAGGCCTGTTGGGGAAGTTCTCAATGAAGCTAAACGTTTAAAAGCGGCAGGTGTCAATGAGCTGCTCGTAATATCTCAAGATACTAGCGCTTATGGCGTTGATGTAAAATACAAAATCGATTTTTGGGACGGTATGCCAGTAAAAACGCACATGCAGCAGTTGTGCGAAAAATTAGGCGAGCTGGGCATATGGGTACGGTTGCACTACGTATACCCCTATCCTCATGTAGACGACTTGATCCCACTTATGGCGCAGGGAAAAATACTCCCTTACTTAGACATACCCTTCCAACATGCAAATAAACGCATATTACGCCTTATGAAGAGGCCCGGCAGCGCAGATCGGACCATAGAACGGATTAAAAAATGGCGCGAGATGTGTCCCGACCTGGTTATTCGCTCAACTTTTATTGTGGGCTTTCCAGGCGAAACTGAGGAAGAATTTGAAGAGTTACTGCAATTTTTAGAAGACGCGCAGCTAGATCGCGTAGGCTGTTTTAAATATTCACCGGTAGCAGGCGCAACTGCAAACCAATTACCCAACCCTATAGATGAAAGCGTTAAAGAAGACCGGTTACAACGCTTTATGCAGGTTCAGTCGGTGATTAGTGCGCAGCGCTTGCAGGCGCGCATTGGCAATGAATACTACGTTATGGTTGACGAAGTTACCAGCGAAGGCGCTGTCGCCAGAAGCTTTGGAGAAGCACCTGAAATTGACGGCGTTATTCATATAAATAATGAACATGACTTAGTGCCGGGCACGCGTCTGTGGGTAGAAATTATCCATGCCGACGAGCACGATTTATGGGCAGTGCCAAGCGAAGAGCAAGACTAAGCTAGGTGCTGATTCAGCCGATCAAGATCTTCAGGCGTGTCAACGCCATGAGGAGGGGCTTGCTGCGCTATTGCTACGTGAATATCAAAGCCATGATAAAGCACTCTGAGTTGCTCAAGTGACTCAATCTTTTCGTAGTGGCTAGGCGCAAGCTGAATGTACTGATGAATGAATGCGGCTTTATAAGCGTATATTCCCACGTGTCGGAAATACGCACTTTCATGCATTTGTTGGGTGTTTTGCATCCAACGCCGGTCGTACGGTATGGGTGCTCGTGAGAAATAAAGGGCTTTACCGTTTTTAGCAAAGTTCACTTTTACCACATTGGGATTGTCTAATTCAGATTTTGTACTAATAGGAAAACACAGCGTTGCCATTTGCATGTTCGCTTGCGTTGACGCGACCATTAGGTTTTTGGCAACTTGAGCAATATTTTGAGGCGGAATAAAGGGCTCGTCGCCCTGCACGTTTACCACGATAGTATTGTCGCTAAGTCCATGCTTAATTAATACCTCAGCAATACGCTCAGTACCAGATTCGTGCTGATTTCCGGTATAACAAACCTTACCTGAGAAGCTTTCTACGACATCGCCAATGCGCTTATCGTCGGTGGCAACAATTACCTCTTGCGCCCCGGCTGCAACACTGCGCTCATATACATGCTGGATCATAGGCTTACCTTGGATCAACGCAAGCGGCTTACCGGGAAAACGAGTAGAACCGAATCGGGCGGGAATTACCACTATAAATGACATGGATATTATCCTGATGAATGCCTTAGCATCATGATTTTCTAATAGGCTGATTTTGTGCTGTTCTAACTTTTGGCTTTTAGGTTTAAGCTTAAAGCGCTAGCGTAAAGCTTCAATTTCATCGAGCGATAATGTTCTTGCTTGGTTTTCTAGCAATACCGGGATGTTGTCTTTAATTTCATACGCTAAACGATCAAATTTACAGACTAACTCTTGCTCATCTTTATTCACCAGTGTAGTTAACATAAGCTCCCCTTTGCATGCTGGACATGCAATGATTGCCATTAATTTTTTGTCAAATGCCATTTTCAAGTTCCTGTATATTAAAAAGATGAGTCGTAGATACTTAGCCCACACCTTGATGTTAAAAAGTATCACTGCCTTGGCGTTATTGCACGTTTTTTTACTAGCAACTGAGATTTCGCCTGAATTCTGTCTTCAATCAGCGTATAAAAACCATCATCAATAGTCGCGTCAATACGCAGATACCACGCATTTTTATGAATAAAACCCATACATTTAACCGCGTCTTTTTCAGTCATGAGCACCCACCCGTTTGTCGGCAGGTCGTCTTGGGTGAACTGATGATGATCGGCAAATGAAATCGTCCTATCCAGCTTAAGCTGCATATTCTCTAATGTATCGAAAAAGCGCTTTGGATCGCCTATTCCTGCCAGCGCAGTAAAAACAGTATTTTCACCTGCACGTTTAACATTCACGGCAAATTCAGCTAAGCTTTTTTTTTCTTGCGTATTTACGTTTACCCAGCAAGAAGGCTGCAAACGCATTTCAAAGGCTGTCATCACTGAGTCAAAATTGGCCTTGCTTGACTTTTTATGCGCCGAAAAACCAATGTTATGCACAAGAGCATCAACCGTCTTCAAACGCCAAACACCCTCTCGTAGCGGGCCCATTGGCAACAAATAGCCATTGCCTACACCGCGTTTGTCAAGCACGCAAATTTCAACGTCTCGTTTCATTGCATAATGCTGTAATCCGTCGTCACATATTATTACGTTGGCAGCTGTATTTTGCTCAATGAACTTAACGCCTCTAGCACGAACGGGATCAATTACCACTATGCACGGTGCTCGTTTACTAATTAATGCAGGTTCATCGCCTACTAGCGCTGCAGAATCATTTTTGTCTACCAAACAGGGAAAGTTTGTCTGGCTGCCGCCGTAGCCTCTTGATAGAACAGCCAGTGTATAACCTTTATTTCGCAAAGTGGTGATCAGTGCCAGTACAAGTGGCGTTTTACCATTTCCGCCAACACCAATGTTCCCCACTACAATGACAGGAATTGATGCTTCATTGGACGCAAACAAACCCGTGCGAAATAAAAAACGCCTGGTAGAAGATAGCAACCAGAACACGAAAGTAAGCGGGAATAAGCACCACACCCATTTAGCATTGGAATACCAAGCACTGATAAGCTTTGTTGTCATGTTATTCATTCTTTGTCACTAAAGGCGAAGCCGTTAAGATGCAGAAAACTGTAGCGAATGAAGCTGTGCATACATGCCATTTTTCGCCAGCAGCGCCTTGTGGTTGCCAAATTCTAAAATTTCACCGTTTTCTACCACTAAAATTAGGTCAGCATTTTCAATAGTTGAAAGTCGGTGGGCAACTACAATGCTGGTGCGAGAGCGCTGTAGCTCGTCTAGCTGTTGTTGAATAAACTTTTCTGACTCGGTGTCAAGGGCAGAAGTGGCCTCATCTAGCAGTAATATAGGCGAGTCGGCTAATATGGCTCTGGCAATAGCGATTCGCTGGCGTTGTCCACCTGACAGCATAAGCCCATTTTCGCCCACAATAGTGTCAAAGCCATCGTTTTGCTGTTTAACAAAGTCTGTTACATGTGCCATATCTGCTGCTCTTATAATTTGCTCTCGGCTTACCTCACCTTCCTTGCCATAGGCAATGTTGTTGGCAATAGTGTCGTTAAACAATACAACCTGCTGCGAGACTAAGGCAAATTGGGCGCGCAGACTGCGCAGGGTGAATTCATTAATGTTAACATCGTCAAGCATTATTTGCCCCGAGTCTGGAGAGTAAAAACGTGTCAGTAAGTTTGAAAGCGTCGATTTACCGCCGCCAGAGCGCCCTACTAAGGCAACGGTTTGTCCAGGCTCAACGTCAAAGCTCACGTTCTTAATAGCGGGATCTTTTCTAGTTGGATAAGTAAACGTAACATTTTGCAGGCTTAATTTTCCGCTTGACCGAGCCATTACCTTTTTCCCCGTGTCGGTCTCGTTTTGGGTGTCAAGCACAGCAAATATGCTGGCGCAAGCCGCCATACCTTTTTGAAATTCAGTGTTTACGGTGGTTAACTGTTTTAAGGGCTTAAGCAACATTACCATACACACAATGACGTTAATAAAGATACCCACGGTAAGCTCTTCAACCATCGAGGGTAAACTTGCTGCAAACAACACAAACGCAAGAGCAACCGAAGCAATAATTTGAATAGATGACACACTGAGTATTTGAGAGGTTACCAACTTCATATTTTGTAATCTGTTTTGATTGTTTCTATAGGCAAATTTGTCTGCTTCATATTTTTGACCGTCATGCATAAGGACTACTTTATGTCCTTTCACTGCTTGTTCTACACTGGCAGTTAAGGTCCCCATTGCCTGCTGTATAGCCTTGCTCACTATCCGAAAACGTTTGCTGACAATAGACACGATGAGGCCTACAACCGGCCCTATTAAGAAAAAAATAAGCGATAATTTCCACGAGTAATAAAACATAACCGCGACTAGGCCCAACACGAACATGCCGTCTCTGACTAAGGTCAGCATTGCTTTGCCGGCCGCACCACGCACTTGTTCGGTATCAAAAATGACTTTAGAAATAAGACTGCCTGAAGAGTTATGATCGTGATATTCAACCGGTAAGTGAATAAACTTTTCAAACAACTCTTGGCGCATTTTCATGACCACTTTAGTGCCTATGTACTCAAGCGTATACGAGCCCATGAAGTTGAAAATACCTCTTAATAAAAACAGTGGCACTATAAACAAGGCGGCGGTTTTTAAATAATCGTAGTTCCCTATATTAAGGCTTTGATCTATCAAAGGTCTTACTTGAGAAAACACAAAGGTGTCAACTCCGGCATACCCAACCATGCCTAATACTGCAAAAAAAAAGAGAAGCTTAAACGGCTTTATGTAGCTGAGGAACCGGCGCAGCACAGCTTTAGACTGGTTTTTTTCAAGCGCAGCACTGACATTCTTGATAATGGGAGATGGTGACATTAACGAAATAACCTGATTTATAGCCTTGCTTTAGTTTACCTTTTTTTCATGCTTTTAGGCTAACTTATTGATAATAACCATAGACAAGAGTTCAAATATCGCCATGTTTAGACTAAAAAGAACATAACGTTTGATATTAATAGTTAAAGGCACCGTTCACGGTAAGTAATTTTACCTTGCTTTAAAAAACCACCTTGGATATTCATCTTCACGATAAGATGACACCACAATGTCGTTCTGCGTAATCGTGATGCTTATTCTGCCGTGCTGCCCTGTCACATATACCTTTGCATTAACACTTTTGTAGCGATTGACAACACTTTGAGCAGGAAAACCCCAGCGATTATTATTACCACTTGTAAACACCACGTATTCTGGCGAAACAGCACTTACGAATTTTGCTGTGGAGGAGGTTTTACTGCCGTGGTGAGGTGCAATCAATATGCTACTGTTAAGTGAGTTTGTATCTTTATACATGGCGACAATTTGTGCTTCGCTTTGTTTTTCAATATCGCCCGTTAACAAAATAGAGTGCTCGCCTTTATGCAATTTAATAACACAGCTATGCCGGTTTTCATCGCCTGAAATAGGCTTAAGCGGCCACAAAATCTGCGCCTCAAACCCTAAGAAGAGAGCCACACCCGATGGATAAAGTGCCAAGAAATCTTGTCTATTACAGCCTATTTGTGGCGATAGAGCCTGCCCAATTTCCAAATGCTGTTTAATGATGTTAGCTCCACCCGCATGATCATTGTCTAAATGACTTACTATGAAATACTTGAGCTTATTTATGTTCTCATGTTTAAAAAATGGCAGCAATACCGAATTTGCCATACTAAAACCCGCAAACGAACCGCCGGTGTCATATAGCATTGTGCCATTCTTATCTTTTATAACAATGGCACTGCCTTGACCCACATCCATAGCGTACAAATGCGATTTATTTTCTGAAAATGCGTGTTTTTCAATAAAGTTTTGATGAATGACACACACACCCAATATACTAAGCACTAGTGGCATTTTGCCATTCCATGGGGGTAATGTTATGAGGAAAAATGCTAATATTATGCCCGGATGAGTTAGCCAAGCCATGCTTTTTTTGACCCACAGTGCCGATTGCCAATCTTCACCCAAGAATTGCGATGTGCCACCATCAAGCCAATTTAATAACAAGAATGCATATTCAAAACAAGTATTAATTAGCCAATATATGATAGCAACATCAAAACCTATAGCGACGATAATAGCAGCCACCAAACACAGTGGTACCAGCACAAAAGTCACAAGGGGGATCATAAATAAATTAGCAAAAAACGAAACGACCGGCAAAGATGAAAACGTGAACGCTATTAACGGCAGAGTAATTACACTTATAAATAGCTGTAGTTTTATAGTGTGCATAAATTTACTCACCAGTGAGGCGTTTGCTGGTAGTTTGAAACGCCAAAGAAAAAGCATGATAACTAACACCACTGTAAAGCTTAACCAAAAACTAATCCCCAATATTGAAAATGGAAAAATAATAAAAAAACTGCTCAGCAAGATCAACAGAACGTTCGGCATTCGCCAATGCTTGGCAAACATCACAAGTGTGGTCCAAAACAACATGGTGAATAGTGCTCTCATTACGGGAATTTCAAAGCCCGCTATATAAGCATAAGCAACACAAATGCTGCAAGGTAACATGAGCAAATGTGGTCTAAAACTAACGCTCATGACTACATTAGGATGAAGCGCTGATGCAAAAAATAAGCCTTTACCAATAAGAAATGTGAAGCCAAACACGATCCCTAAATGCATTCCCGATATAGCAAATAAATGCGCGGTGCCAGTGCGTTGCATTAAGCCCCAATCATCTTTGGTTAACATTCTCCTGTCACCATAGCTTAAGGCTAGTATCCACCTAATATTAGGTAAATCATGCTCTAAAAGTAGATTCACGCTGCGCTGCCTTATACTTGAACTTTGCGAAATAAATTGATTGGAAGGACTTTGCCGTACATAGCCAAGCGCAGTTATATTTTTACTGCTGAGCCACTGCTGATAATTAAAACCATCCGGATTTGCCAGACCTGCAGGCGGCTTTAACCGTATAAACAATCTCACGCTGTCTCCCTGCTGCAGCGATAAGCGTGGCGAATACCACGACAGCCTTACCTTTGGTTTTATAATTTGCGTTTGCTCGCCTATTTTATCAATGACAAAATTAAATTTAATCGCGCGCTGCTCAAGCGCACTTGATTGCTTAGCACTATCTTTAGCCTTTGATAAACCAAGCAGGCTATTAGCTGGCAAGGGTGCTAATAAACTAACCACCTTACCCTGTACAATAAGATTGTTGTTATATAAGTCATTATCAATTTGCCATGAAAGATAATAGTAGCCGCAAAAGCTTGCCCATAAAAAACCGACTAATGTACCTGCTGCAAGGGCCGAAGATCTTGTAAGGACTACAAATAAGAGCGCAATAATTGCTAAAGCAATGAGTGATATTTGCGGTAAACTAGGCCATAATGTGCTGCTCAAGAATGTTATTATAAAACCAAGCAGGATTTTTTCACTCTTCGTCATTTGCAGGTACCTGAGAAAACAGCCGTGAGCATAATAAAGAACTTAATCCGCCGTTTTTCACCCAGCCAACATACGGTGAAGAACCACAAGATGCTAAAAGTATT
>Ga0136588_1000248_pt1 | contig 20495 bp, 14 predicted proteins | sample AntRauMFilla1564_FD_104782 | JGI IMG/M metagenome (GOLD analysis project Ga0136588, IMG submission 104782) | Saline lake microbial communities from Rauer Islands, Antarctica - Metagenome Filla 1 #564 | ecosystem: Environmental > Aquatic > Non-marine Saline and Alkaline > Saline | place... | reverse complement strand
GTAAATGTAAAGTTTGTCTATAAACGAAGTGTTTTAAGAAAATTGATTACCGTTGCGGGGGCAGCATAGGTTTTGCACCTATTTCCCGTTTAACAAAACGCTAAGCTGCTGAAAAAAAGCAATGTTAGGTTTCGCACCTGACTTAATTATATTATAGAGGGACTGTGTGAAAGTGCTAGTACTTAATGCCGCTTAGCGGATGCTATTTATTTTTTACGTTTTTTATTCGCAGTAGACTTGCGAAAGCGTCGCGGTGTGGTGTCTGCCTCAAAATTTCCATACTCAGGCTCATCTATAGCAGACTTTGTAGGTGTTATATTAGTAGGTACAAACCCTATGACTATTTCTGGTGCAAAGGTATGCCCAACCACCGCTTCAATCGCGCGTAGTTGTTCAGTTTCGTCTTCGCTGAACAAGGTAATGGCGAGGCCGGTGGCGTTAGCACGACCGGTCCGGCCAATACGATGTACATAGTCTTGTGGTACAAAGGGAAGGTCGTGATTAATAACGCAGGGCAGATGGCTTATATCAATACCGCGCGAAGCAATATCGGTGGCAATAAGCACGCTAATAGTGCCGTTCTTAAACCCGTCTAAAGCTAAGGTGCGCGCGCGCTGGGTTCTGTTTGCATGAATCGAGTCGGCGTTAATACCAAGGCTCTCAAGCTTTGTCACTATTTCATCAGCGCCGCGTTTGGTGCGGCAAAAAACCAATGCCTGAGGCCACTTGTGTTGCACCAGAAGGTGGATCAAAAGATCTGTTTTACGCGCCTTGTCTACCGGGTGTAGCTGTTGCTTAATGTTGTCAAGACTGCGCGTCGCATCAGCCATTTCTAATACCACTGGATTAAATAACATGCTCTTAGCCAACATTTTAATCTCTTTAGAAAAGGTAGCTGAAAACATAAGGGTTTGACGCTTATTAGGCAGTAGTGCTTGAATGCGTAATATGTCATCAATGAAGCCTAAATCTAACATGCGATCGGCTTCGTCTAATACCAGTATTTCAAGATGCTCAAAGTTAAGTGCCTGCTTGTTGTGTAAATCGAGTAGGCGCCCGGGTGTAGCAACAAGTACGTCTGCGCCGTATTCTAAGGCGAAAATTTGCGGCTCAATTCTGACACCGCCAAATGCAGCGGTACTTCTAATATTCATGTTTGCGCTATAGTTTTCAACGCTCTGTGCAACTTGAGCTGCAAGCTCACGCGTGGGGGCAATGACTAAGGCCCTAACATGGCCGGGCTGCGCGCTTATACCAGTAGCAAGCAGCTGCAGCAGCGGTAGCGTAAAGCTAGCGGTTTTGCCTGTGCCTGTGTGCGCTAATGCCATCACATCACGCCCGCTTAACACCGCAGGGATCGCATCAGTTTGTATAGGGCTAGGCGCAGTGTAACCTTGCTGCTCGATGGTTTTTAAAAGCGCATCACACAAACCTAAGGTGCTAAATGCCATAAAAGAAAATTCCTTAAGAAACGAATGTTGTGTATTTAACGCGGTGTTAGTAAGCAAGTATCGGTAAGGTGGGTTTAAAATAAAAACGCGGGCCTTAAGTGGCATACATTTAATTTGTGCATGCCAACACTACTTTTTTTTATTCAATAAAGCTTTTAAATCGGCAAACGGATTGTGTGTAGCCTCTTCAATTTTTTCTTCAGCGGTGGCGCCATACATTACGAATTCATGGTATTTGTTATGTTCATTGTCATGACAATATAAACACAGCAGCTCCCAGTTACTGCCGTCTGACGGATTGTTGCTATGGTTGTGGTCGATGTGATGCACGGTAAGCTCGCGTAGTCTTGAGTAGACGAATTCGCGTGCACAGCGCCCGCACACCCAAGGATACATTTTTAGGGCTTTGTCGCGATAGCCTTGCTCTTGTTTTTGATAGGCTTGCGCCCCGCTGGTATGTTTGCTCATGGCTATGACGTATACATTGGTAAAGAATTAACTACAATAGTAAGGCATTTTGATACGAAGATATATTAAAATGAAGGCAAACGAATAGAAGGCTGCTGCAGCGCCGAGAATTGCTCTTTTAGCGAGAGTATCTGATTTTCCCAATACTTGTCTTCTCCAAACCAAGGGAAGGCGCGCGGAAAAGCCGGATCTTCCCAGCGTTTTGACAGCCAAGCCATGTAATGCACCATTCGCATGGCGCGTAATGGCTCTATTAAGGCAAGTTCACTTGGGTTAAAGGGCGTAAATTTCTTATACGCGTTAATTAATGTCTCTAACTGTATTTGCTGTTGATTAATATCGCCTGCGAGCATCATCCACAAATCTTGAATAGCGGGGCCGGTGCGGCAGTCATCTAAGTCGACGAATATTGGGCCATCGCGCCATAAAATATTGCCGGGATGGCAATCGCCGTGCAGGCGAATTTGAGTAATGTTGGCTGCCGCAGCTGTGTATTTTGATTCAGCAAGGGTGCAAACCTGTTCCAAAATAGCGAAAAACGGCAGGTGAAGGTGAACGGGCACAAGTTCACTGTGCTTGAGTACGTGAGCCGGATCATGCAAGAACTCAGCGACACTTATTCCCAAGCGATGCGTAAACGGCTTTTTGGCACTTTTCGCATGAATTTGCCCAATTAAACTGCCCATGCCTTCAAGCTGTTCTAAGTTGTCTACCTCAAACTCACGCCCACCCATTGACAAAAATAAGGCAAAACGATAGCCGCAAAAGGTATGTAAACTTTCCCCGTTAAACTTAAGGGGTGCAACAATGGGCAAACCAAGGGCCTGCAGCTCAAGTGAGAACTCATGCTCTTCAAGTATTTGTGCGGTAGACCAGCGATTAGGCCGGTAAAACTTGGCCACCATGCGGCCGTGATCTTCAGTAACAAATTGATACACTCTGTTTTCGTAGCTATTAAGCGCCAGTAGCCCAGAGCTCACATATATATCTAGGCTTTCAATGGCATCTAAAATTAATGCCGGGGTAAGTCCCTCAAAGGTAAAATCAGACACCGGTAAAAATAAATGTGCTGCGTTCTTTTACTTCCACTATGTCACCGTCAACCGACGTGGTCACTTTGAAGTAAATCCTTTGCGTGCCTTCTTCAAGGTTATTAGGGTTTACCGCCACACTAATAGGCAAGGTATATACGCCGCCGCCTTTCACTGTAACGCTGCTGTCGCCAATAAATTTAGGCTGGGTTAAGCCAAGCACTTCCACGCTATATGTTTGCGCTAACTGACTTTTATTGAGGATTTTTAAAGTGTATACGTTCTCAATTAAGCCTTCGTTGGTTTCTCTAAAAAGTGAATTACGGTCGCGAATAATATCTACGTCAAGAGGTACTCTTGATACAATATCATATACTAACAATGCGCTCATAAGCACTAGTACAACCGCGTAACCAATGAGTTTAGGACGCATTACTTTTGTTACGCCGCCGGCAAGCTGATGCTCGGAGGTAAACCTAATTAGGCCTTTTTCATAGCCCATTTTATCCATTACGCCGTTACAAGCATCTACACATGCACCGCAGTTAATACATTCGTACTGCAGGCCGTTACGAATATCGATACCGGTGGGACAAACCTGTACACATAAGTTGCAGTCTATGCAGTCGCCAAGGCCTTTTTTATGTACTTCATCGGGGCTTAACTTGAGCGAACGCGGACCGCGCTGTTCTCCTCTAGTTGCGTCATACGATACGGTATAGGTGTCTTTGTCAAACATAGCAGACTGAAAGCGTGCGTATGGGCATATGTGAGTGCACATTATTTCGCGCATGTAGCCTGCGTTACCATAGGTGCAGGCGGTAAAAAATATGACCCAAAAAGCTACCCAAAACGTGGTGTTGAAGGTGAAGAAATCGACGAAAAGCTCATCTATAGGCACGAAGTAGCCAACGAATGTTAGCGCGGTTAACAGCGCTACGCTCACCCAAGCGAAGTGCTTTAAGCCTTTTCGCGTTAGCTTGTCGGCGTCCATTTTACGTTCATCAAGTTTTATGCGCTTGTTACGTTTACCTTCAATCTTTTCTTCAAACCAAATGTAAAGCCATGTCCAGGTGGTTTGCGGACACATAAACCCACACCAGACACGACCTGCAAAGGTGGTCACAAAAAATAATGCAAAGGCAGAGACAATAATGATATAGGCTAAAATGGTTAAATCTTGTGGCCAAAGGGTAAGGGTGAAGATATTAAAACGCTGCTCGGCTAAATCGAACAAAATTGCCTGTTGGCCTCGAAATTGGATCCACGGGGCAATGGCAAACATACCTAAAAATACAAAGCCAAAAACACGCCTAATTGTTTCTAACATGCCCTTCACTGAACGCACATAAATCCTACTTCGAGCTGAGTAGCTTGGTTTAGTTATTTCTACCGCTGGCTTCTCAATTTTCACTGGTGTAATATCTTTCACTCGAATTCTTTCAGACATGCTATACAGCCTATTTTACCCATACATTGGCGCTAGCCTTTAGTATATCAAAAACTAGATTACAAAAGTTAACTGAGATCAAACTTTTACTCCACCATTATTCAAATAATCATCCTGATTGTCATATTGCGTTCTGATTTTGCGAAAAGTTTCTTTGGGGACGTCTCAGTTACCCTCGTTTCTTGGTATAATAAGGTGATAGAGGCGACTGCGCGCAGCAAAACTATGGCTTTAAGTGACCGCTTCATGCGCAACAACATGGCCTTAAGACCGCATCAGGTCGACTCCATATTGAGGAACTGATTCAGTTGAATCTATCAAGCGGTTTTATTTATTATACTATTTATTATATTGCGTACAAAAAGATAAAAATCCGTATATCTTTGGCACAAGTTTACATAAATTTGGTGCAGAAACTAAAAGCGCTGAACTTTTAGCAGACTCGGATCTCTAAAGTAATATAAACATTTGCAACAATAGCGCTTGAAACCTTATTTTTTGATCTCAACGACATATTTTTACACCTTAACAAAGGATTACGTATGAACACTTACACTAGTCTTTGTGCAGCAGCTGCACTAGCTTTAAGCCTGCCATTATCGGCAAGTGCTAAAGAAAAAAGCGCAGACGTTTATATTAGCGACAATGAGCTGCAAAGAGTGTCGGTAACGTGGGTAGAGCCTAAGTCGTATACCGATGTAAGAGATGCGAATTCCTCACGTACAAAGTTTCGTCGGCATGTTTTTAGTCAATTAGAAAAACACCTTGACGAACTGGCAGAAGATTTACCCGCAGGGCAAACCTTAAACGTGACCGTAACCAATGTCGATTTAGCTGGACGAATCGAACCAGCATCGTTTGTGGGGTTTTCAAACTCCATGCAAGATATACGGGTAATGCGAAACATTGATATTCCGCGCATTGAATTTAGCTATGAACTAGTTGATGCAGACGGCGCAGTAATTAAGAGCGAAGAGGTTAATTTAAAAGACATGAGCTACTTAAACGGAATTGGCATTGCGGGACGAAACAAACCCTTTGAGTATGAGAAGAGAATGCTAAGCGACTGGTTCGCTAAGAGTATTGTTGAAGACAAGGCTTGATCGCAGTGTAAAAATTCACTAAAAACACCTGCTGAAATTAAGGTCATAAAACGTTTTTTTTATGGCTTTTTTTTGTCTTAGGAATATGACCGAGTTAATCAAAAATTAGGGTTAGACCGCCAAAAATTGTCACACAGTATTCATAATAAACCTATACTGTAGTGCAGGTTGTAAAATTCTAATAACAATATGGACAAACGATGAAGTTTACCAAACTCCTTCCATTATTATTCGCTTCAGGCATAGGTGTAAACGCCTACGCTGATGTATTTATTTCTGAACATGTTGAAGGCCGCAGCTTTGACAAAGCCGTTGAGCTTAATAGCGACGGTGAACGCATTGCGCCGTGTTTCAATTGCCCAGACTTGAGTCCGGTCGCTGACCCAGATCAATTCGATGCAGCTGCTTTATATGGCGGTATTGAAACAGCCATAGCAAACTTGCCAAACGACCCTACAGATGCAGACATTGCTCAAATCAAAGCGCTTATAAACGATGAAGCCACCCTAATAAGCGCTATCCAAGGCAGCGGGGATGCAACGCCACTAGCTGATGTTGAACTAGTAATAGAAGGCGTAGTTACCTTGGTGTCTGACTCACTTGGTGGTTTCTTTATGCAAGAAGAAGCCGCCGATCAAGACGGTGACCCGAATACGTCGGAAGCCTTGTTTGTATTCTTAAACGGTTTGCCTATGCCACAAGTAATGGCTGGTGACACCATGCGCGTTAGGGGAGTTGCAGGAGAAGCCTTTAGCAAAACGCAGATAGCCGCGAATGAGTTCTTGTTTGTTAGCAGTGGTGCCTCAGTGGTGCAAACCACGTTTGCATTACCCTTAAGCCAAGACAGCAATTTAGAAGCGCTAGAGAGCATGCTGATGGTGACTTTTGACGATTTAATCGTCACCGGTACACCGCAATACGCACGTTTAGGTGAAGTGGTAGTGGCCAGTGAGCGTTTATATGCGCCCACGCATTTGTTTTTACCTGATTCGCCTGAGGCCATCGCTTTGGCAGAAAAAAATGCTAATAACCAGTTCATTTTAGATGACTTGGAAAATGGTCTTTACAACTTACCCACCACCTTTGGTGAGTTCTCAAGTGCTAACACCTTGCGTGCAGGCACCGTCGTGAAGAGCTCAACCTTCGTGATGGACTACAGTTTTGGCCAGTTTAGACTACGCCCAGTAGGCGCGGTCAACTTTATACCAGTGCAGCGCCCAGCTTCGCCTTTATTAGCGGGTAATGTAAAGGTAGCTAGCTTTAACGTGCTGAATTTGTTTAACGGTGATGGAAACGGTGAAGGCTTCCCCACCAGCCGTGGTGGAGAAACGTTTAAGGAATATCAAGAGCAGCTCACTAAAATAGTAGAAGCTCTGGTTGAATTAGACGCCAGCGTGATTGGCTTAATGGAAATTGAAAACGACGGTGTTGGCCCGCAAAGCTCAATTGCGCAATTAACCGACGCCCTGAACAGTCGCTATGGTGAAGACGTGTTCCGTTTTGTTAATGCTGGAGAGCCCCAAGCTGGCAGCGGTGCTATCGCTAACGGTATTTTGTATAACTCTACGGTAGTGTCACTTGCAGAGGATTTAAAGGTGCTTGATTCATCTAATTCAATTACGGATGAAGACGGCCCTTTGTTTGATACAAATCGTAATAGGCCTTCGCTTGCACAGATGTTCATGGTTAATGAAACCAGTGATACCTTTGTAGTGAACGTAAACCATCTTAAGTCCAAAGGCAGTAGCTGTGGAGTAGGGGATGACAGCGAAAATGGGCAAGGTTCTTGTAACCTTACCAGAACCCGCGCGGCCCAAGCACTGCATGTTTGGTTAGCCAGTACCTTTGCCGATGAAGCCATAATAATAGTGGGTGATTTGAATGCTTATGGCCAAGAAGATCCTATTATTACCCTTACAAATGCAGGCTACGTGGATGTTGCACGCCAAAGCGGTGGGCCACTAACCTATAGTTACTCGTTTGACAGCACCTTTGGTACTTTAGATTACATATTAGCTAATGCTAAAGCGCAGTTGCTGATTACAGGTGTGGCGGTATGGCACATTAATGCTGATGAGCCTAGAGTGTTTGAATATCCCGATAACTTCTTTAGGTCTAGCATCGTCAAGCCGATAGGATATCAGGACAGTACGCAGTTCCGTTCTTCTGACCATGACCCTATTATCGTTGGTTTGTTGTTTTAAGATCCCAGTATGTCGGGTGATGTGAATAACGACGGTATCGCAAACTTCACTGATTATCGCCTGATTGTAAGCGCTAGTTTTGCCTCTAATGGATACTTTATAGCAGAAATATACTGCCTAAACCCAAGAACGCAACAAAGCCAACAATATCGGTCACCGTGGTCAGTATAACAGAGCCAGACAACGCCGGGTCGATTTTCAAGCGCGACAAAATAAGCGGCAGAATTACTCCGGTGATAGCCGCGGCAATAATATTCAACAAAATAGCAATGCCTATCACCACGCCCAGCAAGCTGCTGTCAAACCACAAGTAGGCGATAGCGCCGACCACAAAAGCCCAAATAAAACCGTTTAATATGCCGACTTTAAGCTCTTTATCAAGCAAAGCCTTGCGGTTACTTTTGGTCACCTGCCCTAATGCTAACCCACGCACAATGAGGGTTAAGGTTTGACTTCCTGCAATGCCGCCCATGCTGGCCACAACCGGCATAAGGATTGCCAGTGCAACAACTTCTTGCAAGGTTGCTTCAAATAAACCAATAAACCATGAGGCTAAAAACGCCGTCATGAGGTTAATGCCCAGCCAAATTGCGCGTTTTTTTGCACTCGTTGGCACCGACGAGAATAAATCCTCGTCTTCATCCATGCCCGCCGAGGACATGATTTGACGTTCATAGTTTTCATTAACCAGTTCACAGGCGGTCACAATGTCTACTCTGCCCAACAGTTTGTTGCCGTCGTCTACCACAGGGAGTGATATATATCCGCTAGTTTGCACTTCACGGGCTGCTTGTACCGCGTCTTGGTCGGCTTTTACGACACTAATATAGTCTTCAGATAAATCCACTAATGGCAGGTGGTCGGGTTCACCAAACAATGAGCTTAATTTTACTGCGGCAGAGAACTGACCTGCGCGGTTTAGTAAAAATATGCACTCGGTGGTGTCGGGTAGCTCTCGCCTTAACAGGCGCAGTCCATCGCGCACTTTGGCATTAGTTGGCAGCACCAAAAGTTCATGGTTAAGCCAATGTCCTATTTGTTCATCTTTATACTGGCTAGCGTCTTGGAAAAACTGCCGCTGCTGTTTGCCCATGGCGGCTAAGGCAATTTCTAGCAAATCACTGGGTAGCGTATCAGATATTTCAAGCAGTTGCTCGGCGTCTACATTTTGAAATATAATCTCCCATTCTTCTTTGGGCGTTGATTCTATTACGGTGGTGCGAGGATCGCCGCGCATTTCGACTAAAACATCTAGTTTTTTGGCATTAGGTACTTGCTGCCAGCTTATTAAGCGAGGCTCTAATGGCACCGATTCAAGCAATAATGCCAAGCTTTCCGGATCGGATGCGGCGATGCTATTAGCGATGCCTGTGTCTTGTAAAAGATCGTCACATGCGACGACCTCTTCAATCAAATTAGGAAGTTGGTCCGCCATAATTACTCAGTGAATAGTTGGGTTCTTGGTTAGTAGCTGATTGCTTATGATTGCTTATGTTAGTGTGTTTAGGCTAAATGTAATAGTCTTTGCATAAAATAATCTTAAGCAGATTTGTTACCATAAGTTGATGGTGCCTTCCAATTCAGGTACTTTTAACTACTAAAAAACCTAAAAATGATAACTAAGGACCAAGATGAACAATACCCTCACCTTTGTGAAAGTGGATTATAGTAAGCAAACACACATGGCGCATCTGCTTACTTTGCTGCAGCTGTATGCAAAAGATCCTATGGGCGGCGGCGAGGCTATAAGTGAGCATGTCATTCAATCACTGCCGCATGCTTTGGCCACAAGATCCTATATGCATTCTTTTTTAGTGTTTAAAGATGAGCAGCCTGTTGCTTTTGCAAACTGTATAGAAAGTTTCTCTACGTTTTCAGGCAAAGGGGTCATGAATATTCACGATTTTGCGGTCAACAGTGATCAGCGAGGACAAGATGTGAGCCAGTTTTTACTCAAAGGTATCCAAGAGGTAGCGTTGCTATTAGGCTGTAGTAAATTGACTCTTGAAGTGCTGCAAGGAAATAAATCGGCTATTCGTGCCTATGAAAAATCAGGATTTAGCGCTTACCAACTTAATCCTGAATTGGGTAATGCTATGTTTTGGCAAAAATATATCACCTGAATTTGATATAGCGCAAAGTGCGCTTTTTGATACTAAAGCGCTACTGCTTCAATAAGTGCAGCAGACGCATTTATATTATGTGGTGATCAGGCAGCAAGGTGGTTTTTTTCACCACACCGTAGGCGAAGCTTGTGTCAATAGAAGCTATACAGCCTATTGAATGCAAGCTATGGCGCACAAAATTTTCATAGTCGTGCAAATCTTTAACCACCACTTTAAGCAAGTAGTCGGCTCGGCCAGTCATAACAAAGCACTCAAGTACATTTTTCTGTTCTTTAATTTGCGCTTCAAAATGGGCCACCACTTCTTGTGTGTGCTTTTCTAACTGCACGCGCACAAATACGGTTACAGGTAAACCAAAGGCTTCGTTGTCTATCTCTAGTGTATACGCTCTTATAATACCTTGCTGTTCTAGCGCTCTTACTCGCCTTAAACAAGGGGAAGGCGACAGATTGACGGTGTCGGCAAGTTCTTGATTGGTCATGCGAGCATTTTTTTGCAAGGCTCGAATGATGTTGCGATCTGTTTTGTCCATAAATTGCGTGATTCTAATTAATTGAATGAATATATGCTAATAAAGATAGCACTTACGACACTATTCGCAAGAAAATTGCGCACGAGTTAGCATATTATGTGTATGTTAATAAGTCGTTAAAAGTGAATAAAAAAATGAAAAGTCTATTGCATCATCCAACAACAGATAATCAAAGTAAACATCGTGGCGATCCGCCAAGCAAGCATCAACAACGACAGAACCTAGGGTTCGCAACGCAAGCTATTCACCATGGCTATTGCGCCCGACAAAATCAGGGGGCCCTGAATCCGCCTGTACATTTTAGCTCAACGTTTACTTTCGAAAATGCACAGCACGGCGCAGACTTATTTTCAGGTGAGCAGGAAGGGCATTTTTACTCACGAGTATCAAACCCTACCTTAACGGTATTAGAAGATCGTATAGCTTGCTTGGAAAAAGCAGAGGCAGGCTTAGCCGTGGCGTCTGGCATAAGCGCAATTACCTCAACGTTATGGACCTTGTTAGCAGCGGGCGATGAAATTATTGTGGATAAGACTTTATATGGCTGCACTTACGCTTTTTTACACAAAGGATTAGCCAAGTTTGGGGTAAGCGTCACCCACATTGATTTAACTGATATCGCGCTTTTACGCGCCGCTATTAGGCCGAACACCAAAGTGATTTATTATGAAACGCCTGCTAATCCGAACATGCGCTTAATAGACATTGAAGCGGTGTCGGCGCTGTCCAAAATGCACAATATTATATCGGTGGTTGATAATACCTATGCCAGCCCGCTTATTACCCGGCCCATTGAGCTGGGCGCTGACATTGTGGTGCACTCAGCAACCAAATATTTGGGCGGTCACGGCGATTTAATTGCCGGCGTATTGGTAGGTCGCAAAGCCATGGTTGACCAAATTCGCTTAGAAGGGGTAAAGGATATGACCGGTGCTTGCATGTCTCCTTTTACGGCCATGCTGGTGCTAAGAGGATTAAAGACGCTTGAACTAAGAATGCAGCAGCATTCGCGCTCGGCCCTCATTGTGGCTCAATTTTTAGATAAATGCCCGCAGGTTTCAGCAGTGTATTATCCTGGCTTACCTAATTTTGAACAACATGCCCTAGCGCTTAAGCAAATGAAGATGTTTGGGGGAATGATTGCGTTTGAATTAAAAGGCGGGATGGCCGCCGGTAAGCAGTTAATGAACGAATTGAAAATGATTCAGTGCGCGGTATCCCTAGGCGATGCTGAAAGTTTGATTCAACATCCGGCCAGCATGACCCACAGCGCATATAATGATAAAGAGCGCTTGGTGCATGGCATAAGTGATAATTTAGTTAGGTTGTCTGTGGGCTTAGAGTCGGTTGATGACATTGTGGATGATTTGGCGCAGGGCTTAGCGGCCCTATTGCACCCAATCTCTAGCGCAGCATCAGCGTCCTTAGCGTAAATAGTGTGTATAAGCGCTAAACTATATAGCGCCGAATATGGATTAAGTAAGCCTAATAATCAAACGCTTCATCTGATAGCGACATTAAATCAGAGGCTGAACTTAACAGAACTGATCTGTGCGCTTCTTTACGCGGCAAAATACGTTTTATGTAAAATTCGCAGGTAGCAGGTTTGCCCGCTTTAATTTTAGGGTTTGCAGATTTTTTAGCGGCGTCGGCCATTTGTAGCCACAGTATGCCCAATAGTACGTAGCCACTGTAATGCAAATAATCAGTGGCTGCGCCAGCCGCGTCTAAGGCATCAACATGAATTAATTTAGCCGATATTTGATGCCATTCATGCAGTAACATTTGCGCCTGCTCTAGCTGTTTTTTATTCGACATACTGTTGATACGAGCTGACAGCATTTCTACCGTTGCGTTCAACATTAAGCCACCGTCGCGGCTTAATTTACGGCCAATAAGGTCGGCTGCTTGAATGCCGTTGGTGCCTTCATATAGCTGTGCAATTCGGGTGTCGCGAGCTAATTGCTCCATGCCCCATTCGCGCACATAGCCATGGCCGCCATATACCTGAATACCAATATTGGTCACCTCAGTCGCAATATCGGTCATGAAACCTTTACAAATAGGGGTTAAAAACGCCAGAATTTGCTGAGCTTGAGCCTTGCGGTAGTCTTTACAATATTTTTCAATGTCCATTTGCTGTGCATACAGCAAGGATAGCGCACGCAAGCCTTCGGTGAAGGCTTTTTGCGTTAGCAGCATCCTTCTTACATCAGGCTGGTGCATAATTGAGTCGGCTTTTGCATCGGGCTGCTGTGGGCCTTTAGGGCTTCTTGACTGCAGGCGGTCTTTGGCATAGCTAAGCGCACCTTGGAAAGACGCTTCGCAGGTGCCTAAGCCCTGCATGCCTACTTGAAAGCGCGCGTCATTCATCATAGTAAACATACAGGCAAGGCCTTTGTTTTCTTCGCCCACTAGCCAGCCTTTAGCGCCATCAAAATTCATTACGCAGGTTGGACTCGCTTTAATGCCCATTTTCTTTTCAATACTGCCTACACCTAGCTTGTTTTTTTCAGCGGCTTCGTTTTGCTCGTTTAGCAAAAACTTAGGCACTAAAAACAAGCTAATGCCCTTAACACCCTCTGGAGCCTTGGGCAGTCTGGCCAGCACTAAGTGAACAATGTTGCTGGTCCAGTCGTGATCGCCGCCCGTGATAAAAATTTTGTTACCTGTGATTGCATAGGTGCCATCATCTTGCGGCTTAGCTTTGGTGGTAAGCAGCGATAAATCACTGCCGGCTTGTGGCTCTGTGAGGTTCATGGTGCCTGTCCATTCACCGCTAATAAGCTTGGCCAAGTACTGCTGCCTAAGTGCTTCGCTAGCGTGTTTGTCAACCGCTAACACCGCACTTTCAGTGAGCATAGTCGTGAGTCGCCAGCTTAAATTAGCCGAGTTGAGCATTTCATGAATGGGCACTGCGGCGGTATAGGGTAAATCTTGGCCATCGAAGTCTGGGTTGCCTAGCATTGCATTCCAGCCATTGCCTACGTATTCTTGGTAGGCTGCTGCAAAGCCAGGCGGCGTGCTTACTGCGCCATTTTCAAGTTTGCAGCCAATTTCATCGCCTTCTCGGTTGAGCGGGGCAATAACTTGCTCTGCAAATTTAGCACCTTGTGTCATTACTTCGCTAACTAGCTCAGCGTCCATACCTTGTGCGCCTATGGCTAAGTAGTGGCTGTCTAAGTTTAACCACTCTTTTAATAAAAACTGAAAATCGGCCATAGGGGCTTGATATTGATGCATGTTAGTATCCTATTCGTCATAATTACAGGGCAGGTGCTATATTTAGATCGTGAATATAGTCACTCAGTCCAAAGTCTTAGCCAAACACCTCGTGAATGCAGCAAACCTTGAGTGTTAAATTCTGGTGTTAGTTTACCTGATTGAGTCTCGTCAGACCAGTAGTGCTGATTAATTCTCTTAGTAATTATTAGCAATATTATGATAATCTATACCGAGTTTTTCACCTACCGTCGGCTTGGACGCCACGCAAAATGAAGGCGTCGCGAACGGTAGTGAACTGGCTTTTTTGCGACCAGTTTTGTGCATCAATCTCAAAAGGGTCAACAAACGCAATCTTGTCAACGCTAGGGCTGCTCCAAGGCGGTGCATCAAATGGAGCTTCAGTGCCGTCATAACCAGCGCTTACAGTGCAGCCAAATAACCAGGTCCCATCCGCTTGTGCACCCACCACGCTTTGAACCTCAACATTAAGGCCGGTTTGCTGCCACATTCCTTGATGCGCTAAACATTGCGAGGACGTGAAGCGCGCTTCGTTATTTGATGATAACTGCGCAATTGGCAGGTCGTATAAGCGCGATGTTAATTGCGTTACTAAGAGTTTATTGTTCATTTTTATTACGCAAGCGCCTGCGCCTTGATGGGTGGATACAAAATTTGCGTTGACCCGGCAGCTCGGCTGCGCAAACTCCTGCTGACGACAAGACAGCACAAATAATGCAAGCACTAATATAATTGTTAATTTACATCCATTTATCATCGCTTACGTACTATACTAAAGGATTAGAGTTGGTACTCTAAATTGCCAATAGGCGTTACACAAGCTATTAATTAGTTAACAGCAGGCGAGCCTGTTCATTTGAGAGTGTTATGTTAAGATTTGTAAAGTTATCTCCCCTCCTCATCGGTGTTTTTGTTCTCGTTGGATTTTTGGTTTATATGAACTGGCCTGCTCAAGAAGAACAACCGGGCCAGTTTGGTACAGGTGAAACGCCGGTAGTGGTATACGCGGCCAGCCAGCAACCTTTCCCTATTGTGGTTGAGGCCTTAGGTACAGCAACCGCGAATGAATCAGTAAATATTACTGCGCAGCGCGCACAAACAGTGACTAAAGTACTGTTTGAAGATGGCGATTTAGTAAAGGCCAATCAGCCATTGCTAGAGCTTAGCAACCGAGCTGAAACAGCGCGCTTAAACGAACTTAATATCAATTTGACAGAAGCACGCCGTCAGCTTCAACGTATACAAGGACTGGCCGAGCGAAGCGCAGCGTCGCAGCAATTATTAGATGAACAAGAGTCGAAAGTAGAAGCTATCTTAGCGCAGCGTGAGGTGGCCAAAGCTATTTTGCAAGAGCTTGTGGTTTCAGCACCTTTTGGCGGCCGTTTAGGGGTGCGCCAGGTGAGCGTAGGAAGCCTTGTTCGCCCCGGCGATATCGTCACTACACTTGATGACCTAAGTCTGATGAAAGTAGACTTTTCGATTTCTGAAACCCATTTTGCCAGCATTCAAGATGGCCAAAGTGTAGTGTCTACCTCAATTGCTTATCCAGGAGAAATCTTCGTAGGTAAAATAACCAATATAGACTCAAGAATAGACCCTCGCACCCGCTCAATTCAGGTGCGTGCGCAAATACCTAACCTCGAGTTAAAGCTGCGTCCGGGCATGCTGCTACAAATGAATTTAGAAAAACGTGTGCTCGATGCTCTAGTGGTGCCAGAAGGTGCAATAGTGCCTGAAGGCGACAGGCAATTTGTGTTTGTGGTTAACGGTGACAACAAAGCCATAAAAACCAACGTAGAAATTGGCGAGCGCAAGCCTGGTTGGGTACAAATTTTATCGGGTATTGAAGTGGGTCAAACCGTCATAGTACAGGGGACCTTAAGAGTGCGCGACGGCTCTAGTGTGAAAGTCCTTGATGTCCAGGGAGATGTCTAATGCTATTGTCTGACTTAGCGGTAAAACGGCCCGTGTTTGCGACCGTTGTAAACCTTTTATTGTTAGTGTTCGGCATTGTCGCGGTTACTTTCTTATCGCTGCGTGAATACCCCGACATAGATCCCCCTATCGTATCAATAAACACCAGTTATCCGGGTGCTTCGGCCGAAATTGTAGAAACCCGAATTACCCAATTACTTGAAGAGCGTATAAGTGGCATTGAAGGTATAAAAAATATTTCTTCGTCTAGCCGCAGTGGACGCTCTAGCATTACCATTGAATTTAACCTTAGCCGTGATATAGACGCCGCCTCCAACGACGTACGCGAGCGAATATCAAGAGCCGCTAATAACCTACCCGACCAAGCTTTTCCACCTGAAGTGGCCAAAACCAATTCAGATGAAGACGTTATTATGTGGTTCAACTTGCGCAGCACTAACTTAAACACTATGGAATTAACCGATTATGCTGATCGCTTCGTTATCGATCGCTTGTCTGTTGCCGACGGTGTAGCGCGGGTTGTTTTAGGTGGCGGACGCACCTACGCCATGAAAGTGTGGTTAGATAGAAACGCAATGGCGGCCCGCGGTATCACCGTGGGCGACGTTGAACGTATTATTCGTTCTGAAAACGTAGAATTACCCGCTGGCCGAGTACAGTCGCAAGAGCGAGATTTTGATGTGCGCGTGGCCCGCAGTTTTTTATCACCCGAAGATTTTGGCAAGCTCACGGTTGCGGCAGGGGTTGACGGTTTTTTGGTTAGGCTGTCAGACGTTGCAGTCGTTGAGTTAGCCGCTGAAGATGACGAAACCGATTTTAGAGGTGATGGCGTAAATATGATTGGCTTAGGGATTGTTAAACAATCCAAAGCCAATACTCTTGAAGTGGCGAAGTCGGCGAGCGCGGCCATAGCCGAAATAGAAAAAACATTGCCTGATAATATTTTTATTGTAAACAGCTACGATTCGTCTGTATTTATCGCTGAATCGATAAGTGAAGTTTATAATACCCTAGCCATCGCCATGTTTATGGTTGTCGTGGTTATTTACTTATTCTTAGGGAATATCCGCGCTACGTTAATTCCTGCTGTCACAGTGCCTGTATCATTAGTGGCTGCTTTTATTGTGATGTTTACCATGGGTTTTTCTATCAATTTACTCACGCTGCTAGCATTGGTATTGGCAATAGGCTTGGTGGTAGACGATGCAATAGTGGTATTGGAAAATATTTACCGGCGTATTGAAATGGGCGAAGAGCCTATCTTAGCAGCCTACAGAGGCGCGCGCGAAGTAGGTTTTGCAGTCATAGCAACAACGCTTGTGCTTATTTCGGTGTTTGTGCCTTTAGTCTTTTTAGAGGGTAACATAGGCCGTTTGTTCAGCGAGTTTGCAATAGCCATTGCCGCAGCCGTCGCGTTTTCAAGTTTTACCGCGCTAACCTTGTCGCCAATGTTAGCCTCTAAAATACTTAAAAAACGTGAACGTACTTCGGGTTTTGGGGTGTTTGTAGACACCAACTTTAAACGCTTAGAGGAGCGTTACTATAAGTCTCTTGGTACAACCATGAAACAGCCCTTTGTTATGTTTTTATTGATTGTGGCCAGTATTGCGGTTGTTGTTCAGCTACAAAGCAAAATTCCAGAAGAATTTGTACCACGTGAAGACCGCGGTAATTTCTTTATAATTATGCAGGCTCAAGAGGGCGCCAGCTATGAAAGCAACTCGCGTAACCTCAAGCAAATCGAAGATATTCTCCTGCCGTATAGAGACACAGGCGAAGTAACTAGGGTACTCATACGTACGCCTGGCTTTGGAGGAGGCGCCGGTATTGCCATTGTAGGTATGGCTGATTGGGAGACTAGAGAGCGTTCTACTTTTGAACTGATGAATGAAGTAAGTGGTAAATTATCCCAGCTACCTGATGTGCGAGCCTTTGCTATTATGCGTTCGGCATTAGGCGGCGGTGGTTTGGGCCGACCCGTTCAGTTTGTACTGCAGGGGAACACTTACGAAGAGCTTGTGCAGTGGCGAGATATTTTAATAGATAAAGCGTCTGAGAATCCTAATTTACTGCGAATAGATTCAGACTACAAAGAAACCTCGCCGCAACTGCTGGTGCAAATTGATCGTGAGCGCGCTGCCGATTTAGGCGTGTCAATTTCCGAAATAGGGCGCACGCTAGAGACTATGTTGGGCCAGCGTCGCGTGTCGACGTTTTTGGACAGAGGCCAAGAGTACGACGTTATTTTAGAAGGTCGCGACGGCGATTTTCGAAGCCCCAGTAGCATAGACAACATATTTGTGCGAAGTGATCGCAGTGGTCAGCTAATTCCGCTTGACAATCTGCTCAACGTGACCGAGCAAGCGACTTCAAATACCTTAAATAGATACAACAGAATGCGCGCGGTTACGATAAGTGCAAACTTAGCTGACGGCTACACTGTAGGAGAGGCCTTAAGCTTTTTAGAAAATATAGTGGCTACCGAGCTACCCGCTGAAGTGTCGATTGACTACAAAGGCGAGTCTCAGCTTTATCAAGAGTCGGGTTCTTCGTTTGTGTTTATTTTCGCTTTAGCCTTAGCAATTACGTACTTAGTGCTAGCCGCACAGTTTGAAAGTTGGGTGCATCCTTTGGTAATAATGCTCACGGTGCCGTTAGCGCTCGTTGGCGCTTATTTGGGCCTATACTTAACCGGGTTTTCAATTAATATTTACAGCCAAATTGGCTTGGTAATGCTGATAGGATTAGCGGCTAAGAATGGTATCTTAATTGTAGAGTTTACCAATCAACTGCGCGACGCAGGGACCGAGTTTGAAGAGGCCATTAAAAAAGCCTCTATGATGCGTTTACGCCCCATTGTCATGACAGCCTTCACTACCTTGTTCAGTGCATTGCCCTTGGTGCTCGCCACAGGCCCCGGTGCTGAGTCACGCGCGGTAATTGGGACCGTTATTTTCTCGGGTGTTTTATTCAGTGTATTTATGACGCTATTTATTGTACCTACCGCTTATTCTTACTTAGCGCGTAATACAGGTTCGCCCTTAAAGCGCACCAAGCAGCTAGAGCAGCTCACGCAAGAAGTGCCGAATGATAAAGGCCCAAGTAAGCAGCTATAATAGAAAATAAAAAAGTAAATAAAAAAGGGGCAGTGTTGATCTGCAATATATTTGTGGCACGTTAATACTGGTTCCTTTTTTTGAATAACATAAAGGCTACGAAAAACGATTATACTTTCAAAAATTTAGCATAGTAAAGTGGTATTACAACATCAATAGCACCTGAACTGCCTACAGAGCCAATCAATTTAATTCATCGTTCATCTGCAAAAAAAAAGCCAGAACACTGTTCTGGCTTTTTTACTGTAAGGGTATAACGCTCTAATCGTCTAAGAAACTCTTGAGTTGCTCAGAGCGGCTAGGGTGGCGAAGCTTTCTTAATGCTTTAGCTTCTATTTGGCGAATTCTTTCACGCGTTACATCAAACTGTTTGCCTACTTCTTCTAGCGTATGGTCGGTGTTCATATCGATACCAAAGCGCATGCGCAGTACTTTGGCTTCACGAGCAGTTAAGCCCGCTAGTACTTCCTGCGTTGCGTCTTTAAGGCTACCGCCCGTGGCGGAGTCTAAAGGCTGCGTAATAGTCACATCTTCAATGAAGTCACCTAAGTGAGAGTCTTCATCATCGCCAATAGGCGTTTCCATTGAAATTGGCTCTTTTGCAATCTTTAATACCTTGCGGATCTTATCTTCTGGCATCACCATGCGTTCAGAGAGTTCTTCAGGCGTTGGCTCACGCCCCATCTCTTGCAGCATTTGACGAGAGATACGGTTTAGTTTGTTAATCGTTTCAATCATATGCACCGGAATACGGATGGTGCGTGCTTGGTCGGCAATAGAGCGTGTAATAGCCTGCCTGATCCACCATGTGGCGTAAGTAGAAAACTTATAACCACGACGATATTCAAATTTATCAACCGCTTTCATCAAGCCGATATTGCCTTCCTGGATTAAATCTAAGAACTGTAGGCCACGGTTTGTGTATTTCTTGGCAATTGAGATTACTAATCGCAGGTTAGCTTCAACCATTTCTTTTTTAGCACGGCGCGCTTTTGCTTCGCCAATCGACATGCGGCGATTGATGTCTTTGATGTCTGGAATAACCAAACCCGTTTCTTTTTCAACCGCGTTCATTTTACTGACGCATCGCTCAATCTCTTCTTTAAATTCAAGTACGCGTTCTACATAGTCTTGCTTGCCTTCAAGCAACTTGTGCAACCACTTGGTAGAAGTTTCGTTGCCGGCGAAGGCTTTAATAAAATCTTTTCTGGGCATTTTTGCGTTTATGACGCAGTACTTCATCACTAAACGTTCTTGAATACGCACGCGATCCATCATGCCGCGCATGTTTTTGACCATGCGGTCGAACTGCTTAGGTATTAGGCGAAACTCTTTGAATACATCGCTTAGTGCAGCAATTTCTTTGCGCGCAGCTTTGTGAGAACGACCCTTTGATTCAATGACGTCGCGGGCAATGCCGTACTGAACGCGAAGGGCAGCAAACTTTTCGCGTGCTAGCTCAGGATCAACAGAGTTGTCGACTTCTTCGTCTTCTTCGTCATCGTCATTATTGTCATCTTTGTTTCGATCGCTATCGGCTAATTCAGAGCCAACATTCGTAGCAGTCGGTGCTACATCGTCTTCGTTAGGATCGATAAATCCAATGATGATGTCGCTTAGTCTAATTTCTTCCGCTTCGTAAAGGTCCCATTGGTCAAGCAAGTAGGTAATCGCCTCAGGGTACTCAGCAACGGAGCACTGCACCTGATTAATGCCTTCTTCTATGCGCTTGGCAATTTCTATTTCGCCTTCACGTGTTAATAGCTCTACCGTGCCCATCTCACGCATGTACATGCGAACCGGGTCGGTTGTTCGGCCAATTTCGCTCTCGACGGT
>Ga0136588_1000246_pt1 | contig 20624 bp, 21 predicted proteins | sample AntRauMFilla1564_FD_104782 | JGI IMG/M metagenome (GOLD analysis project Ga0136588, IMG submission 104782) | Saline lake microbial communities from Rauer Islands, Antarctica - Metagenome Filla 1 #564 | ecosystem: Environmental > Aquatic > Non-marine Saline and Alkaline > Saline | place... | reverse complement strand
TGATTATCAGATGTAACAATTAATTTTTTATAACCCATATCAATTCCAATGGCTTTGCCATTGGTTTTAATATCAATCTCTTTTTCCCAAATTAATGCAATATAATAATTATTTTTTACCTTCTTAATTTGTATGTTATTTCTTAATTTAAATGTATTATGTTTAAATTGGTTTGAATGTTTATGATGATTAAATGGTATATTTATTTGTAGGGCACGAGTGCCCTTTTCATTAAAATAAGGTAATTTAAGATTAACAAAGTTATCAAAATGGTTCCCATTTTGTATGTTAAAAAATCTTTCATCTAAATTAATACTAACATTATTTAGATTAGGTTTAGTGAAATATTTAGTTTTTAATATATTATTTAATGATAAGTCAGAAAATTTAGTTTTACAGAATGAAGAATCAGGATGATTCTTCATCATATATGCATATGTTTTTTTATATGATGAATATCTTTTCTTTTTGCTTTTATCTAATTGACTTCTTATAATTTCTGATGCTTGTTTATAAATTATTTGTTTATATCTACTATGTTTTATTACTTCTGTAGGAAGTAATTTACTAGATAAATTAGGTTTAAGGGGTAATATACCTTCTATTATATAATTAATATATATTTCTAAATCATGTTTATAATCAATAAATAGTTGGTCAAGGGAAGCTCGCTTCCCTTGACTAGCATTTGATATAATATGTTTAGAGGTCCTAATCATTATTTATTTTCTAATTCTTTTATAATCAATTTAGTAATTAATTTAGACATACCAATATTGTTTTCCAAACAATATTTCTGCAATTCAGTTTTAACAGAATCCGTGATTCTTAAATGAATTTCGTTTGTTTTATTTATTTTTGTATCCACATTAATAAATATATAGATAAAATGAAAAAGACAAAAAAATATATTTTATTTTAAAAATAAGTTTTATCTGAATGACAATATTATATATTTTTATATGTTTTATTAACTACGTTAACAATACTATACTATATCAGTTTTTTAAAAAATAAATAGTTAATTAATTGGAAGAAATATAAAAAAAAATAATAAATAAAAAGTTTATAACTAATTATTTATTATTTTTTATATTATATATTATATATTATATATTATATATTATTTATTTATTTATTTATTTATTTATTTATTTATTTATTTATTTATTTATACAAAATTACGATTTTTTTTTTAAATAAACAAGTATATTTATATATTATTTTCATTTATTTTATTAAAAAACATAAGTAATTGATTTTCAATAGATTTATCCTTTATTTTTTCCTCCATTTATATTCCTTTCAAGTTGAGATTGAATAGCAACGGTTATTTCCCTTACAAAATTTGGGTCTTTCATTAGGTCTATTGCTATTCCTGGATTATCTGGTATAGTTATTTTTATTTCTCCACTCACTTTCAAGTCATCAAATTTATGTGTAATTACAGTACTACCTTGATTTTTAGATACTTGGTCAACAATTCCACCTGGTTTCATAGCTAATAAGTCATCTTTGTTATCAATTGGTGTTATTTTACCACCTTGAATTATTCCACGTCCTTTTGAAAAATCAGAACCAAGTTTATTAGTAGGACTACCAATAATCCCATCATTCAAAGCTTGACCTTTATCACCATAACCACTTCCAATGTGGTTCCCAATCAAAGCATCATCACCACCAGCTGAATTCACCGCCCAATCAATCAAAGCACCGATTCCAGCACCAGGAATTGCCCCAACGCCACCAAATAGAGCACCAATAGCCGCACCACTAGCCATAAATTTATTTTGGTCTAGAGTTTTAGCTAAAGCTTCACCAGTATCTAATTTATCGCTTGTTAAGTTTTCATATCCATCCATTCCAGCACCAGCAATTGATAAAACACCAGAAGCTTTTCCTAAACCTTTTAATAATCCTTTTCCACCACCTAATCCTTTCATTGATGAACTAGCTTGTCTACCTAAAGATTTCATACCACCTTTCATACCACCACCCTTAAAAGCATCGGTGGTTCTCTTCATATTAAAACCTTTACCGTTACCTCTACCGTTGCTTAACGCATCAGTAATATCACCCCCAGGAGCACCACCAACACTAGCTACCTTGTTAAATCCAGTACCCAATAGCATTCCACTACTAATCCATTTTAGTTTATCAGCTAAGAATAACGCAATAGCTGACTTAATAGGGTTGTCTATCATAAACCCACCAACAACTGAAATAAACTCTCCAACCACAGTAGCTATTTTCTCTATTTTTTCACCAAACTTTCCTTTTTCAAACCTATCAACAAAACTATCCAATTTTGGTATTAACTTTGTGTTCATTACTTCGATTATTGGAAGTAAAAACTGTTTTATACCATTTATTGTGTTATTTAAAGCATCGTCAAAAGTCCTGGCATTTTTAGCTCTTTCATTAAGACTTTCTTGTTCTTTCATTAAAGCATTTACCGTTCCTTTATTTAATTGATTAATTAAAGTTGGGCTACTATTAATCATAACCGTTGCTTTACCATCATTTATTTCAGACATATTTGAAATAAATTCTCTTTCTTCATCTGAAGCACCCGCAAATATTTGACTACCAATACTTTTTAATTTAAAAGCATTCTTACCAGCTGTGACTAAATCGTCATACGAAGCACCAGTTTGTTCTGCTATTATTCTTAATTTATGCATTTCTTTAGCACCTATTTGTATTTCCCCGTTTTCGTTAAAATGTGCGGATGCAGCGGCAGCGTTACCTAATTCTTTAGTCAAACCTGCCATATCATTACGAGCCATGTACATCAAACGAAATGGGTCACCTAATTTAGCCCATTCACCACCCATAACTTGTAATTGGGCTGACATATCTACCGCTCCTTCAACATTAAATAATTTATCTGCAAAATTTGATGCAAATTCCATCCCGACACCCAGTTTTGCTACAGTTTTAGCCATAGTCGCTAAACCTTTAACACCACCTTGGAAATTATAGCGATTTAGCATTTTAGTATTATTCGCAATGTTTTTAACGACTTTACTTGCATTTAAACCCATTGCACTAGCATCATTCATTGCTTGCTCAATGAACTCACTAGTTTTTTGTGCTGAAAGACCTTGTTGGTCCATTTCAGCACTTAATTTAGAAGCCCCTTCAACACCTAACGCAGTTGCAGCAGCAAGCCTACCCATAGCAATTAAACTATCACTACTTAATTGGACCGACCTTCCAAGTTCTTCACTATAGTCGGACTGCATTTTAGCCATTTTCTCAATGCCTATACCAATTTTATTTGTCTCAAATGATGCCGCTTTAATTGTTGTTCTAAACCCACCACTTTGACCACTTAAAACACCCATGGATAAAGCTGATTGTTTAATCGCTTTATCTAAGTCAAATAGTTTTGATGCTTGTAACGATGAATAAACCTTTTTTATAGTTTGTGGTAAACCAGCAATTGCTTTACCTAAACCACCAAAAATTTTAGCAGAAACTAAACCTTGTTTACTTATTGAGGCTAGTGCGTTTCCATTTATAGCAGCTTGCTTTTCCATCAGACTGGTCTGATTTTTCAAGATGCCAAGCTTTATTTGAGCTTCCTCATTTCCACTAGCACCAGCATCCTCAATAATTTTCGCTAATTCAGCTTCTCTTTTTCTGTTTTTGTTTATTTCTGAAAGAATTTTTTTATATTCTTTCATTTTGTCAAGATAGGCCTCAATACTAGAACCTATTTCTCTCTCTAATTCAGCTTGTTTTTTTAAATCTTCCGTTAAATCTTCACGTTGTTTATCTGTCATAGTTAGTTATTTTTTTGGTTCCGTATAACCTTTTGATTTCAAAAATAATAATGATTCTTCTTTTTCGTTACTAGATTTAGTAAATTGGTCATAAACCAATTTACCTATTGATATCTTACATTTTTTCTTATTTTCTAAATCTGTTTTACCAAAAATAATCACTCTTAACTCATAATCATCATCTATGTTAACATAAAAAGTTAAACCATTAACAGAGTTTTTTGATATCGCACCTTTTATTTCTTTGTCTGTTTTCAATTCAAGTGTTTCGTTACTATTATTCTTTTTATAATCAATGGAAATTGGTCTAGTTGGTGTAAATATAATTTCAGAACCCTTTGATAAATTAAAACCATCACCTATTACTTCTGTTAATTTAGTTTCACTATATCTACTGACCATATTCAAGGCAGTTATGATTCCATTTCCTGGTGCTTTTTTACCCGTTAACTCACCAACAAAAGCTTGCCAAAAAGTAGGTTGTGAATAAAATGCTTTTTTCATAAATGGGTCGGATAAAATTTGTTGATATATTTCTTTTCCATCTTTTGTTAATTTTTCTTCTTCTTCTTCTTTTGATAATGAATCTTCTTCATCTCCAGCGTCTTTATCATTTTCTACGTCTTCTTTATCACACGACCCAGTTACACCCACTTCAACTACTCCACTTAAATTAAATGTTTTATTCTCAGTACCTTTAAATGCTTTAACCTTTATTGTAAATGATGAATTATCGTTGGAAGGAATGAAAATGTCTTTATTTTGTTCAAACAAACTAATACCATCATCATCACTATTACCTTTTATAGTTAATGAAAAGTTATCCCATTCACTTAATTTAGGAAACGAATTATTTTTTGAAATTTCTAACCCAAAAATATTTTGAGTTCTTGAAATACAACAAAATAAAACAAAGGTGTTCTTCATGACTATTTTAACTCCTTTACCCTCTGTAAGGTTATCCAATAAATAACCTATTTTAGTACCAATAACTTCTTCACTATTTATTTCACTACTAACACCTAATCCATCAACATTATCTATTACAGAACCATCCCTAGATATTTGAATACTAACTATATCATTTATCGTTGTGGTTTCCCAACTACTTGGATTCTCTAATTTATCTTTATCTTTTACTTTATTAGCTCTCTTTAATGATAAATTGTCTCCATTAAGTGAAGTGGATACCATATAATATCTAAAATTAATATTAACTGAGTTTTTATCAATGTTGTCCATTGTGATATGACCCGAAAGATTATCAATAACTTTAAAATTATTTTTACTATTTTTACGAGAAATAGTAATAATATCATCCACTTTTGCGATATTACCCACAACATTACTAAAAGGTGCTTCTACTAATAAATTTAGAATTCTTTTATATTGTGATTCAGTTATTTTAATTTTTTTATTTCCCATATAATGGTGTTTTATCTATAAATATAGTTAAAATAAAAATAACCTCATTAGAGGTTATTTTTTATATTAATGGTATTTCACCGTTATTCATTTTATTTTTTAATGTGTCGCCACCAACCCTAGTGTTTCTATTACCTTTTCCGCTTTTTGTTTCTGATTGTTCTCTTAATTTTATAGCTTGCTCCTCTCTTGCTGTTACATCTTTAGTCAATAAACCAATAAAATATTTTCGTTCATAAACTGGCATTGATAAAACATCATTATATGTTACACCTTTTAAATATTGAGTACAAATAAAAATCTCTTCTAATAAGGGTATTTTATAACTTGATGTCAGGCCAAAAAAAGTTGAAGTTAAGGGGAAGAAATGTGGCCACTGACCCACCCCCAGGAGTCTGAATATTAATATTCAAATCAATATTTGATTCAACATCGTCAATGTATTTATTTAATGCCTTACCATCAGGTATTCTAATTGAATTAACTAAATCATCTATGTTTTCTCGATTAGTCGAACCATTCACTTCAACAATCATTTTTTTAAGTCTATAAAGTGAAGAATTATCCACGATAACACCAGCTTCTCTATCTTTTTCTGAAATTTTATCTAAGTCATCTATATCCCCACAAGTTAAAAGCTTAAATCTTAAGTTAACTTGCATTAATGGGAGAGTAAAACTATATAAACCATCTTCATCAGCATCTACAATCCCTTCTTTTGTTTTTAATTCGTTTAAGTTTATTATAGTATCAAATGGTATGTTATCCTCATCTAAAATCGTAACTGGATACATTTCACCATAACCAGTTGCTCGCAACCAAATCATAATGGCATTTCTATCACCAACTAATAAATCCTTATATCTTAAATAAGGTTCCATTAACTTTCTATTTATTAAAATTTCTAAAAACTCACCACTTTGTAATAAGTTTGGGCTAGTAAGAATATTTTCATCAGCCGTTGTCATATAAGCCAACTTAATGCTTGGTTTTTTATTTCTATATTGTTTACCCTTAGACGGTAATGGAATTACATCAAAAGGTGCATTATAGTTCGGTTGACTCAATTCAAAAATATAATCATCAGAACTAGACTTAGGTTTAGGTTGCTCATATTTATTTTCATTATTAAAATTATTTTCCATACGTACAGGTTCTTCTTTAAGTTTATTTTTATTTTCTTGTTCTCTAATATGTCTAGTTTGAGCCTCGTTAGTTATCTTTTGGAATTTCTCTGTTCGCTCTATGTTTTTTCTTATTTGCTCATCTCTGGCAATGATTTGTTCTTCGTTCTTATCATAACTGACTTTACTATAAGACATACCCGTTTTTGGTTCACTTTTTGACGCATCTAAAACCTCTTCACCATTCTTTATTTGGTTTAGTTGATTCATGGTCCTTTCTTTCATTTTTTCTACAGCATCCATATGCTTATATGGTGTGTCGATTAAATTTGATGAACCATAAATTTCGTTAGTAACTAACTCTTTTTCAGTTTCATAAGCTCTTTTTCTATCTTGGTCCGACAAGCTCTCATTAATTTGTTCTTTTGTAGGTATAACACTAGGTTTATTTGTTGCCATATTAAAACTTTTTTTATTTTACTTTATTTATTATAAGTATATATAAAGTAAATTTTTTGTAAATAGAACACAATAAAAAACCACCTAGTTAGGTGGCTTTTATTTTTTATTTTTTAGCGATATAAATTATTGCTTCGTGAGGTCTAATTTCAAAACCTCTTTTATTAAACTCAACGGTTAATTCATCATCGCTTACACGTAGAACCCTACCAACATCTCCAGCCTTAGCCCTTACATCTCCGTCCCTATCAAATTGGTCATCACCAACCCAAGTGATAACATCATTTACCTTATATTTAGTTTTGTTGTCTGGGATTTCATCATTTTGAATTTTAATGGTAATACGCTCAAGTCTTCTAAGTAAGTTATCAGGGAAACGTATACCTTGGTCATATAGAATACTAACTTCATCTTTTGTTATACTAAGAGTATATCTTTTATCTCTACTATTTTCTTCGTTTTCATTACTAATAAAACTGATACCAACACTTGGGGTCTTAGCCCATGTCTGTTTACCAACTTCAACTGTAGATAGAACTTGTGTTGCTATACCTTCAAGTTCACGAATAATGCTTTGATTTATCTGCGAACTTATAGTCATATCTTGGTTATGTCTTTTATTAGTAGTTAAATCGTTATCACTTTTTCTAGCCTCAATTCTCGCTTTTTCACTAGCTTTAAATCTAAGATTTGGTGATAACTCCTGAATTTGCTCTTCATCAGATTCATTAATAACACCTTTATTTGTTAAATACCTTTGTTCACATAAAAGATTTGACTTAATTATGTTAATTTGTTTATCTATTTTTCTCATTTTTATAATTTTAAATTATTTAATTTTGGGTTTGATTCAAATAATTCATCTACCCCTATTTTTATTTCTTTGTTATCTAAATTCTCTCTATTTTCTTCAATGTATTTAATAAATGCTGAAATATCATCATCATCACCTAACACCCTAATCATATGTTGAGACATAATAGTGTAAATAATATTACCCGCATAATTACCAATTATACTATCGTAACCACCTTTCCTTAAGTACGAACTAATAAATCTAGTTAAACTATAGTTAGGTTCACTAGCTACGTATTCGGGGTGGTTTCTTAATTCATCAGCTAACTTTCCCCAACCACCATTAGTTGCGTCAAATGGTTTTCTAGTTAGTATTTTAGCAAAAATTGTGGTATCACCAAAACTCCCGTTGTTAGTATTACTATTTTCTTTAAAAAAATAAACCCCAGGCCCAAAAGTACCATCATCTGATACCCTAAAATAACCCCTATCAAACTCCTTAGCTTTAGTTCCATGATAAACAATATCTTTAATTTGAGAACTTGAATAAAATGTATCTAAATAACTTGAGTATAATTGTTTAATTCTTGAATTATCTGAATTATCTAATCTCTCTAAATACCTTTGTTCACATAAAAGATTTGATTTAATTATGTTAATTTGTTTATCTATTTTTCTCATTTTTATTTAATCTTAAATTTTATACCATGCTTTTGACTTCTGTGTAGTCTAACTGAATCCAATGTTTTGAATTCTTTAAAAATACCATAAAATAAAAATTTCTTTAATATATTTGTTATTTTTAACAAAAAACTAAAGAAATATTTACAAGCCTTTAATAAATTAAAACAATAAAATTGCTCTATCGAATCTTAATGTAGCTACAATTTCAGCAATTCCATCATCATCCATCGATAAATCACCAAATGCCACATTTGTAAGCATAGTTCCATCTAATAACCATTTTTCAACAACTACACCAGTAGGGTCAAGCATTTCAAGTTCAACTGGTCTCTTATAACCAGCAGCATAACCTTGACGACCAGTGATTGACTCAGAATGTAAACGAACCCACTCCATAATCGCTTGAGTTGCAGATGGTCCAATTGGGTCACGGAAAGTAACGTCAATTGTTTCCCAACTAAATCTACCAATAACCCATGTAGATGTATTGATGAAAGGTATTTCAACTTCATTTTGTGTGATTGAAGGTCTTGATGCAGAAGCTAACCACCATTGTTGAATTCCTAAGTCTGCTGGGAAGGTAATCATCCAACGATTTTTTCTCTTAGGTTCGTATGGAAGGGGCATTTTCATTAATAAATCAGCCATAATTTTTTTTGTTTTTTTAATATTTATTAGTACATTTGCATAACTAACTATTGTTATTTAATTATAAATATCTACTAATAAAAAAAAGATGGAAAAACAAGAAAAATTTATTAATAAAGCTAAATTAAAATTTTATAATCAATATAATTACTCAAACATTGATTATGTTGATTCTAAGACTAAAATTAAAATATTTTGTAATAAACATCTTTGTTTTTTTGACCAAGCACCAGCCGAGCACCTTAGAGGTAAAAAAAGTTGTAAAGAATGTGTTAATAATTCATTAAAAAAAAATAATCCATCTAAATTAATAAATAAAATATCAAGTTCTGATGTATTTTTAGATAAGGCCAAAAAGAAACACAATGATAAATACGATTACTCATTAGTCGATTATATTTCTTCAGATATTAAAATTAAAATAATCTGTCCAGTTCATGGTATATTTGAACAAATCCCTTCTGGTCATGTAAGGGGTAAAGGTTGTAATAAATGTTCTATCGATAAACGAAAGAAAACATTTAATAAAACAAAAGAAAATTTTATTTCTGATGCTATTGAGGCTCATGGCGACCTATACGATTATTCATTGGTTGATTATGTTAATTCACAAACTAAAGTTAAAATAATTTGCAAAAAACATGGGATTTTTGAGCAACTACCTTATGACCACATAAGTAAACATGGTTGTAATAAATGTAGTAGTTCAATCTCTAAATTAGAAATTGAGCTAAACGAATTTTTAACTGGTATCGGAATTGAAACAATAACCTCTTCTTTCTCGGTAATCAAACCAAGTCAAATAGATATTTATATCCCATCACATAATGTAGCGATTGAATTTAATGGTCTTTATTGGCATTCTGAAAATAAAGTTGACACAAATTATCATTTAAATAAAACTAATTTATGTGAAGAATTAGGGATTCAATTAATACATATTTTCGAAGATGAATGGTTATTTAAAAAAGATATTGTAAAATCAAGACTTAAAAATATCTTAGGGTTAACCACAAATAAAATATATGGTAGGAAATGTATAATTAAAGAGGTTTTATCTAATGAAAGTAAAGTTTTTTTGAACACAAACCATATTCAAGGAAACGTAAACTCAAGTATCAATTTAGGGTTATACCATGAAAACGAATTAGTTTCAGTAATGGGTTTTAATAAACCTAGATTAGGCATTGGAAAATTATATGATGGATATGAATTAAGTAGGTTTTGTACTAAAATAGACACAACGGTCATTGGTGGTGCTGATAAATTACTTAAACAGTTTATAAAAATATATTCTCCCAAACAAATAATTAGTTACGCTGATAAAAGATGGAGTAAAGGAAATTTATATGAAAAACTAGGTTTTGATAAAACACATACCAATAAACCTAATTATTCTTATATTATTGGTAAAACTAGGAAACATAGGTTTAATTTTAGAAAAAATATTTTAAAAAAAGAAGGATTTGATATCACTAATAAAAGTGAACATGAAATTATGCTTGATAGAAAAATATATCGTATTTATGATTGTGGGACCATAACCTATAAAAAAACATTTGAATAGATTATTTATCTAAATCAATTAGTTTAGATTTAGTCATAAAATCCATTTTATTTGTTTTTACGTATTTGTTATAATTATCAATAAATAAATCAGCTTTTTTAATGAATTTATCTTCTACGTCTTTAAGGCCTTTTTCTTCCAGTTGTATAATTAATTCTTTTAAATCTTTTTCGGTTTCTATTGTTGATTTAATTTTATTTAAAATAGATTCGTCTTTTAAGGCTTTATTAGCCCTTGATTCATTTTGTCCAGTTAGTTTTACACCAATCAACAATGCAACGCTTAAAACCACCTCATCTGAAGCCTCATTGATTAATAAACGAGTTTTATGTTCACGTAATAATAGCGTATCGTATTGTTTTTGAGTTATTATTAATTTTGACATTTGTGTTTTGATATAAATATCGTTAAAAACAAAAATGCCCTCGTTTGAGGGCATTTTTATTCTAATTATTTTATTTTAGATATTATCAAAAGAAGCACCAGTATTCATAATAACAAATTCTAGTTGAATGAATTCTAATGATTTAGTTGGCTTTAAGAAAATCTGTCCAGTCAATTGATTTCTATCAACATCTTCTGGGTCATTTGATAAAACAACTCGGAAGTCAGTTAAACCTCTTTCACTTCTAATGTTATCCAATATTGGATTAACAAGCGATAAGAATTGATTTCTAACCACACTATCATTTTGTTCGAACAATAATCTAATAGAAACAGCTGAAATAAGTTTTCTTGCTTGAAGTAATAATCTTCTAACATTAATTCTATTTAAAGCAGATTCTTTAACTTGTAATGTTTTATTTCCCCAAATTTTAATACCATCAGATGTAAATGTTGCAATTGGATTAATTCTATTTTCATAAAGTTCATCTCTTTCAGACAACGTTAATGTTTTACGAGCCTTAATAGCTGAAACATTACCACGTTGAACACCCGCAACTGCAAACCAAGGAAACGAAATGTTATCGGTTAATGCAATATTTCTAACCACATCTCTTGTAGGTGGTACATAAATGTTTACATTATTTTCATTATCGTTTATTTGAATCCATGGCCAGTATGTGCAAGAATAATTACTATCGTATTGACCATCCATTTGTGATGTAACATCACCAACACTCATAACTTGCCCACCACCGTCTGTATCTGGTGTTGTCATAATATATAACGAATCCGCTCTATCTGTTTCAACCATATCAATAGTTGCTTCGACTAAGTTTGTGTTATTAAAAGTATCAATCCCAGGAGTAGCAAACACGTTAACATTAACAGCTTCTGGGTTCTTAAACGTCCAAATAGCTTCCAAGTAAGCATAGTAATCAGAATTTATACCTAAATCACCATTAGGTAATGTTCTGTTTTTAAAAGCCTCACTATTTCTACCACTAACCCCATTTATACCATTAATGATATAACTATCGTTATTACTTCTCTCAGTTCTATAAACGTCCCAACCATCATAACCACCATATGGTGCAAATGTAAATTTACGTGAATAAAGTTTATCGTATGAAGTATTAAGTACCCCTGTTTCTGTTCTAAATTCAGCGTCTCCAGTTTCAAAAGCCACTTCAACGTTATTTATCTTCGCATTTGATGCATCTATATCCATGTGAAAACCACTTGTCGTTTCAGTCCATTCATTTTGAGCTGCTCCACTTTGTAATCCTTTGTAATCAAAGAAATCAGCATCTATTCCAGCAGTTTCTGAAAGACCTAAATATACTTTACGCTTGTTTTCAAATTCCCCATAAGCTTCTTTATATCTTAAAGTTGGGTTCTTAACAGTTGAGTTTGTATTTGTTTGGTAATCACGGATTGGATAACCAACAAAACCAGCTGGAAATGAATCTGATGTATCAGCAGTGTCATCCATTTCAACTAATAAATAAGCAGATTTAGAATTAAATTCTCCATCAAGGGTACCAATTCTTCTCGCAATATAATTATTAGAAGATGGCTCCATAGTACAACGACTAAATGTCTCTAAAATAGTTGGACGCACATCTGAATCGTAAAACGCTCTAACAACGACATCAAACTCTCTAGTATCTAATTTAATATTTCTAATAGAAATCTTGAATTGTTCGTTAGCGGCATTACCATCAGATATTGTATGAAATCTAAATAATTTAAGTAATTTATCACCTCTTAATTCAGATACAACATAAGGAGTAACTGCTGGTTGAAATTCTTGTTTATAATTTGAAAACTCTGTATCGTAATTAACTATTGAATAATTAATACCATAAATTTTTTCATCTTGATTAAAAGTGTCAAACATATTTCCATAGTACTCTTCAACGAATATTGGTGTATTGCCATCTTCTACAGTTCTACCTAAAACTCTAGGTAAAAAATTCTTTTTTGTTTTATCAAATGACAACAAATTGTTAAAAGCACCTATTTTTGTTGAAATACCTTCCAACACGAAATCACCTTTTGCATCAGTTTTACCACCAAGAACTGATTGGTTAAATGATACCCCAGTAGAACCAGTAATTTCGAAAGATGGTGACTGTGTATTAACATCAATCCCACCTCTTGAACGTAATAAAGCAACTAATTTATTTTCTACATCAACGAATGCTGAACCAGTAAATACTGTTGTTGTTCCGCTAGTTGTACCAGTAGTTACACCAGATAACTCACCACTTAGTTGCCCTCTAGAAACTACAGTTATTGACATCCCTAAACCACTAAATACAGCACCATTTTTCACGTAAATAGGGGTAACCGTACTTTCTACATCAATAGTTGCAGTGTTGATTAAAGCCAATGTGTTATTAATAGTCCCACTATCAATAAGTGTTTGTACTAAAGGATTTGGTGATTCATAAATAGTACCAGAAGTACTAGCACTATAATTGATAAGTACTGGTAACTCTAATGGAGTACCTCTATTAATAGTCGTAGTATCCAAAGCTCCTTGTAATGTTATTCCCCAAGCTAAACCAGCATCATAGCCAGAAAAACCTAAAACTCTAGTTACAAAAAGTTGATTTGCTTGAGACAAATATGATTTTGCAATATATGGTAATTCATACTTAGGAGCACCAGTAGTTTTTACCTTAGTTGGGTTGGTTCCACCAAAAAATGATTGGAACTCACCATAGTTACCAATAAAAATTGGTTGGAAAGCTGGTCCTATTGTTGTTTCACCAACAAGACCCAATGTTGTAACACCTACTTGACGAACTACAAAGCTTAAATCTTTTTCAGAGGTATAAACCCCAGGACTTACGAATACTTTAGACATAGTTTAATATTTTTTTTTCTTTATTTACTTTAACGTTTTGTTTATTATAAATATTAGCTTTTTTGCAAAAGTGGAACCAAAAATAAAGTTATATGTTAATTAGTATGATTTTTAGCTTACTTTTAGCATACTTATAGTAAAACGATTATGAAAAGAGACAAAAATATTAAAATAACTCCAGCCACACATCTAATACTAAAAACATATTGTGAGGAGAATAGTTTAAAAATGTTTTCTTTTGTTGAAAAAATAATAAGAGAAAAATGTATAACAAAAAAAGACCTATATGGGGAATAGGTCTTTTTTATTATATTAACTAAGTTTAGAATAGTTCTTTATTATTTACTTTTATTTTGTAATGCACTTGACTCTTCAAACCCTAAAAATAAATGTTTCATTTTATTGTTTTTCTTATGTTATTTCAGGTAATGGCATCCAACCTATAACTTCCTCATTAATGTAGTAATCATCATCTGAGTACCACTCTTTAAAATCACTTCCGTCCATAAAACCCATATAACATGTTGCTATCTTAATGTTTCTATTTTTTGTTAGGACTAATAATCTGTCTGTTCGTTTACCATCCCAATTACCCTCTTCCCAAGCGTGTGGTGATTCCTTATTCCATTCCATAATATTATTTTTAATATTTGTCAAAGGTACTAATTAACCCTACAAGATTTTCTCTCATTCTAATAACTTTATCAATATGTTCTTGTTTCATTGGGGTCCCCATAGTATTTAACCTGATAAAATAATCTAAAATCATTTCTTCTGTTACCGCTTCTTCTTGCAATTCAGCAATTGAAATAGAATGGTCTAGTAGGGTGTACTGTTGCATAATTCCTAACTCCGAATAGTAATAACCCTTATAAGTAAACTTATCTGAATAAAAGTCAACTATTGTTTGCAGTTTTTGTTTTCCGTCGAGTATTGTGTAATTAAAGCCTCTTGGTTCGTACTTATTGTAAATAAAAACAAACTTCCCAATGTCGATGTGATTAAAAATTGAGGTTAATAACTCCTCTTTTTGTTTATCTGTCCACACAATACCTCTTTGATATGGGGGTGACATATCTAACCCTCTGTCGTCAAAATATTTATAAATTAACGATTGGATAGTCTGTTGCATAAACTGAATACGCATATGTTTACCTAACTCAATATTACACTCTTTATTTGTGGCTTTAAAAACGTCATACCAACCGTAAACTCTTACATCGGTGTAATCTGCATACTCACTAGAATAAGGTTTTTTTGTTCTGTAATTGATTCTAACCTCATATACTCCTTCTGATAAGATGTTTAATACAATCGCAGAAATAAGTCCGTGATGTGATGTTTTAACACTTTCTCCGACTTGAAACACTTTTCTTTCGTTAGGTGCATCGCCAACTTTTTTTACTGTGTCTATACAGTCTTTAATGTTTCTCAATCTTAAATCTTCAACTCTTTGTAATTCTTCCTCTTGTTTCTTTAAAGCTTTTTGTTCGTCTGTTAATTTAGTTTTTCCCATTACATTAAGTTAAAAAAAAAGTTTATTTATTTTTTTGTTTCTACAAAGGTAATGGTATTTTTAATAACTAGAAATAAAAAACCCTTAACTTTTAAGTTAAGGGTCTAATTTATAATCTTTATAAATAGTTATTGTTTTTTGTAAACCATTCCTACGATTCCTAATATAGTTAACACAACCGTTACAGGTACTCTAATATTGAACCAATCAGATATAATAACCAAAACACCACCAGCGACTCCCACCGCAACGTCTTTAATCATATTTTCTTCTGTTTGTGTTGCTTTTAATATTGCTTGCTGATAAACAATCTCCCATGCAGCACACAATATAAACAATAGGGTCAAAGAAACTAACCATATTTCGAAATTTCGCAAATCACTAAACGAAAATAAGAACATTAAAAATATCATCGCATAATTACCAATTGGTAAATGTAAGTACCACTTACCTACTAAGGCTTCTTCTAAAAATTTTTTCATCTTACTTTAATTTATTATAAATATCTGGTATTATTTTTTTTTTTTAATTATTTTATATCGCAAACCTAGTTATTCTTCGTATCCATATTGAGTTTAAATAAGTTTCTCCTGTATTATAAACAGTTATATGGTAAGCTGGAAAATTTATATCATTCTCAGCAGTTACAAAGGCTTCCATTCTATCACCAGGGCCTACTCCAACAGGAAATATGTCATATGCAAAGTTTAGTTCTGTAATAGCCGTACTTTCTGATGCACCGCCAACTATATAAGCTCTACTTCGCATATCGCCAGGACCTACTGGGTCTACTTTCATTACAAACTCTAAATCGTTACCAGTTTCATCCCAATTTATCGTTACATTCGCATCTGAAAAGACAGGTCTAGTGTCAACTGAATTTGAAATTTGGTAATAGAAATTATCAACTGTTGCATTACCGCCACCCGATGGACCGCCTCCACCAGTTGAACTGATTACATTATTTACGATACTAATATTAGTACCTGCCGTTAACTGGTCTTGTTTAGAACTTAAATCTACTTGACCAGCATTTATTTTTTTACTACTATTCATTTCTTAGTTGTGTTTTACAAAGTTCAACATAATCGAAGTATTCTTGAAATTCAACAGGTTTTGTTTCTTTTTGCCGTTGTATTGCCAGTTCGTCGTCTATGGAGTATCGCTTTCTGATTAGCGGTATTAGCTTGTGAATGGCTTGAACGGTGTACGTATCTCCATCCTCGTTAAGGCTATAACTTTGAATGTCCCAATTCTCTAGTCCCGTTAAATCGGGCTGTCCGTTTAATTTATTTACTATCATAATTCTAAATTTGCTATTTTGTAAGATTGAATTCTACTAGCCGATGAAACGTTAGAAATTAAAGCTATTCGGTTGTAATCAGCTGGCGTTACAAATGTTGAGTTAAACTGCGAAACATTAACATCAATTCTTAATGCTGGATTGTCAAGAGATTGGACGACTAAAGATGAATTACCGCTCCTTCCTCTATTACCATATTTAATCACAAAATTTAGTCTGCTTCCTAAAAAAGAATCTTGCATCCCTCCTCCTGCGTACATTGTTTGCTGTGAAATTGAACCAATTGTAGTTGAAACTCCATTTATCACAACAAACAAGCTATAATCCGCGTTAAAAGGTAGTTCAGTAAAAACGCTCCCTACACCTAGTGATTCAGATTTTGAAAATCTCCCAAAAGCAATATAATTGTTATCATCTTTAACTAGAGCAATTCCTGTCATTTGTCCACCCAGCGTGCTCCGTGACATACTGAATTCTATACCTATGTTTTTTGTATTTGGAATAGTAAATATTGCAGAAGTTTCTATAAAGCCGTTATTCCCTGAAAAATTTTTATTCAAAATTTCTCCTCTATCTGCACCCCTCCATAAAGAATAAGTTTGACCGCTATCATTTACATTGATTGGATTTTCATTTGGTCTATCAAAACTATCCCAAGCTATTAGCTGCTTATTATCAAAAAATTTACTATCGGGTGCTTTTTGATAAATTGCTAAATTACGCATAAACTCCACCTCTGGAATACTCAAAAACTCGGCTCCATTTCCTCTCAAAATATTTCCTGCTGTTGGTATATTCAATTCTGCATTAATAAGTGCATCAACTTCTGCCTTTGTATAACTAGGCGTAACACCACCAATATTTAATGCATAAATTACTACAATGAAGTCATCCTCGGTTAATGGGTCTAAAATCGTAAAGCCGTTAGTTCCATTTAAACTATATTGAGAATTTGATAGAGTAACTCCTTGTACAACTATAGCATATACTTGTGAGTAATTGCTGTTTAAAGTAAACGATTGTGAGTTTGTAAAATTGAATTCTTGTCTTAGTAATGAAACACCACTACCACCTCCACCAGTTGCACTGATTACATCATTTGTGATATCTATCCCTGAACCAGCAGTTAATGTTTGAATATCATTAACCATTGCATAAGTACCAGATTTATTAGGTTTGGTGTGAATGTATGTAGCAGTTTGAGTAGGTGGTTCATTAATAACATTAATTGTGCTTATAAATCCATCATCCACTCTAATACTCTCTATCTTATCTGCAAATAAACTTACTGCATTATCTGTATTTAAGTTAACAATTCCCATAGTATCTTTTGAGATAAAACCAATACTAGTTGAATCTGCTACTACGATTGGATTTGTTGTAGTGTTACCTATATCAGTTACTTGTTGTAAGGTTGGGACACTAATAGTTAGTAATGAACCATCAGCCATTAAACTCTGATTAGACGTACCATTTGGGACCTTAAACATAGCTGCGGTAATTGGCCCGTAAACAGTTGTGTTGCTGTCTGAATTTACATTAAATAATGGCATACCCGAAATATCTGATACGGTAAATACATCACCTAACAAATTATCTGTTACTGAAAATAATTGTCCTTGACTTCCTTGTATATCTAATATTACACCACCAGAACCAGTGATAATTAGACCTTTTTTTATTTTAAATTCGTTTGCCATTTTATAGTCCTTTTTTCATTTTCCAAAAGGGTATTTGGTTATTTATTATAAATAGTCAAATAATTAGAATTAACTAAATATTCTATAAGGTTTATTTGGATGAACATCTTCAGTGTTAATAAATTTACTTACATCAATAGCGTCAATACTTCTTATATTAACATATTGCCCTTCATTATAAATTATTTCATCTATTGGTTCAGCATTTTCATCAATTATTGGTATTTGACCAATCCAATCAATTATAAACGATTGGTTTTGAAAGTAATGTTCAAAATAATCTATTTCTATTTCTACCAGAATAAGGTCTTGTAAAAAATCTTCCTTTGTTGTTGTTTTTAAATAGTAATCCATAGTTATAGTTTCGTTAAGTTTATTGCTTGGTCATCTGTTAATTCCGTTTTGAATAGTGATAAATTTTTACTATTATCATTAGCGTGGTGTTGATTAACCAGACTACCTAATGTTATAGTATTTTGTAGTCTAGGTAACAATATAGGGTTAATTATGTCTAACAACTTAGCTCCATTAAGATATATTCTAACTCTGTTTGTAAAATAATTATATGAAAATAAAAATTTATTAACTGAACCTATAGTATTCTGTCCACCAAAAGCACCCGCTCCCGTCATACCTTCATCAACATTAAAATACGCAAAAACTATTTTATTTGGTACCAATCTCAATCTAAGCAAATAATACCCAAAGGAAGAATAAATAAGTAACAGCTCTCTCTGCTTACTTTGGGTATTATCACTGATATCAAATTTATAATAGATACTACCTTTTTCTTGTCCAATTAAATTTTGTGCGTTAAGTCTTGCGATAAAATCAGCAGGTCTTGTAACTTGTGAACCAAAAGTTGGAATATAAGAAGTTGCAACTGTCCCAAGTTCTATTTGAAACCCAAACAAATAAATACCTTTAATTCCATCTCCTACGGTACCATCAGGCAAAGCACCAACACCAAACATTACATTACTTGACACAGTAATAAAACTACAACTTATTCTAAACCAACCATTTGATAACCGTTCAAACTTTTCATTAGTTACCAAAGTAGTATTAAATCTTTCAATTGTTTCTGTATTAAAATTAAATACACAACCCCTAAACCCACTCAAGTTACTAGAAGTCCCATTTCCAATATAAACTGAACTATATCCATTATATTTAACGTAACAACTTATTGATACTTGTGTACCTCCAATTTGATTAAAAGTACCCGTATAAATTGAAGAACCATTTCCACCACTTATATCTAATACAACACCATCAGTTACAACATAATTTATAAAGTTTGTTGACTCAGTTTTTAACCCCAGTTCAACAGATTGTATTTGGGTAGTAACAGCTGTTGAATTATTTGATTCAGGTGATAAGAAATTTCCCAAGTTATCACTAAATAACATAAAATTAGTGGCAGCAGGTTCAACAAGCACCCCCTTAAAACTACCATCTGACTCAACTTCTATTCTAGGTTCATTTACCCCAGCAGTTTCAATAAGACCATTTTTGGTTAAATAAGTTGCGGTTCCATTCCTAGAAAAATCAAAATCACCGCTTCCATCACTGGGAACAATAGAATAGAGTTTACCTGATTTACCAGCGGTAGGTATTAAAACAAGCGAAGGGTTTAATTCTAAAATATTATCCAATTCTGGTTGAATTTCCTTTGCATTGGGTAATTTATATTCACCACCATCTTGTTTAACTCTATCAAGATATTGATAATATTTTTCATCTAAATTAGGTCCTCCTATTGTTGCCATATTATGTTTCGTTTATTTGAATTACCCACTGCTCGGTTGATAAAATTGTTAATATTTCATCATGTGTATATGGTCCTTCTACATTATTTAGTTCATTAATGAAACTAGGTGCTTCACCATCCCATTTTATAAATGTTTTTGTTTCATCTAGTGATTTACTTAAAGTATTTATCGATGTTTCTTTTATTTGAGTAAAATCTACCTTATCTAGTTCCGTTACTGGGAATATTAAGTATTTTCTGGTTTTGTATAACATAATATATTTTATTTTAAATAGTTTTTTGTATTATCGTAGATATCTTGATTTTGTTGCGTTGTAATTTTTAAAAACTTCTTCTGGTGTTAATGCTCTGTTATATATTTTATATATTGACGCAGTAATTGTTGAAAAATAAGGTGAATTTATTCGTTGCCCTATCTCAATTGGATACAATTGAGTTGGGATATTATTCGAGAAAGAAGTATTAACTGCACCGACAGAAATACCGTCAACATAAAAAGTATCGGTATTATTTATTCTTGTAAAAGTAAAATCGTGATATAAATTATCCATAAATCTATATTCCCCTCCTTTTATA
>Ga0136588_1000245_pt1 | contig 20656 bp, 28 predicted proteins | sample AntRauMFilla1564_FD_104782 | JGI IMG/M metagenome (GOLD analysis project Ga0136588, IMG submission 104782) | Saline lake microbial communities from Rauer Islands, Antarctica - Metagenome Filla 1 #564 | ecosystem: Environmental > Aquatic > Non-marine Saline and Alkaline > Saline | place... | reverse complement strand
GTCTCGAAGCGGCTTGAATTATTATTTCCTTTGGTGATATTTCAGCAAAAGTTTTGAATACCATCTTTTCATGGTCCGTCAATATTTCAAGGTGATGAACACTTCCGCCATTGATCATGATAGATTTCCAGACGGATTCAGTGTCAGCACCCTTCGATTTCAGAAGGTCCGTAAGGTGCTGATTTTTTATTGTGTACTTACCCTTTTGGAGATCCTTAATGTAGAAGTTGGTTCGATGCGGTTCGATGCCCTCTGAAACCTGCCCCAGAATAAACGCCGAAGATTTGGTCGGTGCGATTGCGAGTAGGGTAGTATTTCTTCTACCATAGCCCAATAGAGCGGGTGGCTCACCGTATTCAACCGCAAGTGCTTTAGAGGCCGCGTACGCCTCGTCTTTAATAAACCTTGCGATCATCGTATTATGAAGTTTTGCGTCCATGCTTTCGAATGGAATCATTTTACTTTGTAGGTAACTGTGCCATCCCAACCAACCGACTCCGAGGGCTCGGTGCTGCTCTGCAAACTTAACGGTTCGCTCCATGAACTGAATTTTTGATGCTTTATTTATGAACTCGGTCATAACGGCATCCAAGAAATACACGAGCAATTGAACTGCATCCGTATCTTTCCATTCATCATAATAAAGAATATTCATACTGGAAAGATCGCATACAAATGATTCATCGCTCTTTGACGGTAGAAGAATCTCAGAACAAAGATTTGAGGCATGAATCTTCATTCCCTTATCTTTGTACACATCCACCGTATTATTGTTTACATTATCTGTAAAGAAGATGTACGGATAGCCGGTGTTCGATCTGACCTCCAAGACTCTTGCCCAAATTTTTCTCTTGTCCGAGTCACCAGATATCATTCCTTCCATCCACGCATCAGATACGCAAACTCCGAATGAAATGTCCTGAAGGGGGCTACCTTCGGAACGAATAGTCAAAAACTCCAAAATGTCTGGATGATCAACATCTAGATAAGCCGCGAAACTTCCTCTGCGAAGTTTTCCCTGTGATATGATATTGATTATTCCGTCAAATAGGCGCATGAAGTGAACCGATCCCGAACTCTCTCCGTTCTGGTTAATCACCGCACCTCTAGGCCGCAACTTTCCAAAATAAGCGGATGTGCCACCGCCGAACTTCGTCATCATACCGACTTCAGATTGTGTCAGAAGTATTGACTCCATGCTATCATCAATGTACGATCCGAAACATGAGATCGGTAGACCTCTTTCTGTTCCAAAATTGGACCATATAGGAGTTGATAGGGAGTACCAACCCTTTTGAATATTTTCCTTAAACCTCTTTGCAAAACCGGGTTTTCCCAGTATTTGCTCTGCTTTATTGCATATGATATCGACTCTTTGATCTACCGTCTGATCCGGAAGAAGATAGTCTCTACTCAAAAATTTTTGAGAGAGTTCGTTTAACCAGCGATAGGAAGATGACTCGGACATTAGAAAAGATCTCCAGCGTTGTATGATTTTGAAAACTTATTATAAGCAACTGATTTTTTATTGAAGAAGTCTAGATTTACTTCTGCATAAATTTCGTCATCAAACCAATCTAATTGAGACGATAATTCATAATTAATTTCGAACATTGGTTCGGCACCTAACATTTCCATACTGTCATTAAATCTTTTCTTCATATATTCTTTGACAACATCCTTGGGGAGAAATTCCAGTTCTCCAGATTCAAAGATCCAGTCTATGATTTCGCTTTCTGCCTTCCACGACTTCATACATGCAGTTCGGAGTTTATCATAAAATTCTTCTCCGAACCATTCGGGGTTTTCCTCTTTGATAATGTTGATCAAGTACACACCAAAAAGCGCATGAACACTTTCCTCTTTCATGGTCGCCTGAACAACATTATCAATATCTTTGAGCATGTTTTTGTGTTTATCAAAAGACTTTATAATAGCAAATTGACTGAAGAGACTAATGTTTTCTACGAAGATTGAGAATAGGGCCAAAGATAAGGCGTATTGTTCGTCATTCTTTGACGGTGAAAGATATTTTGTCAGATAGTCGATTCGCCCCTTGATGGCAGGAACCTTCAACAGTTGTTCAAAATCGTCATTGAGATTCAATATTTCTAGCAGGTGTGAGTATGCGTCAGCATGACGGACTTCTGATTCTGCATACACGGCACCGACCTGCTCAAATTCGGACTTTGGGAGACGGTCACCCAACTTGCCCCAGAATTTTTTCACAGATACTTCTATCTGAGAAATTGCCAATAGTGTATTTTTGATCGCATTTCGTTCTGTATTACTCAACCGAACATTGAAATCCTGTATGTCACTAATAAAATTCCATTCGCTATGAAGCCAATAACTGTGCTGTATTGCTTCTTTAAATTTGATTGCGTCTGGGTACTGATAAGGCTTGAATTCTATTCTTTTATCGAAAATTCCCATTTACTACAACTCCCTTAAATTGCCATTTCTGCTTTGATTGATGAATATGATTTGTAATCTTTTAATACGATGTTTTTATTTGTCATACTAAAAATGTTTGGTTCGGAATCACCAAATTCAAAATCAACTGTAGGGAACTTATACGGCTCTCTGGTCATCTGCTCTCTACACTGCTCGAAATGAGTATTGTATACATGGACATCAGACCCGAACCAAGTAAGACTACCGGCTTCTATTCCAAGGTGAAGTTTAGCAATCATATGCGTTAGCAAAGCGTATGACGCAACATTAAAGGGAGTTCCTAGAAATAGGTCTTGACTGCGGCACAGGACTGTGCAATGGAGTTTTCCACCGAGAACCTTAAAAGTTGACATCGCATGACATGGAGGAAGTGCTGCACCTTTTATTTGTGAAACATTCCATGCAGTGAGGACATGCCTGCGGGAATTTGGATCAGATTTCAAACCATCCAAAAGATTTGCGAACTGGTCTACGCCGGTTCTTTCTCCCTGCTCTATCCACGCCCTGTAGTCACCGTTCCAATTTCTCCACTGGAATCCGTATCCCGTTCCGATATCTCCCTCCGGGACATCGTGCAGGCCCACGCGGTCTAGAAACTCTCTGGATGTGTTTCCTTGCCAGATATTAATACCGGAATCTTCTAGGACATACGAATCTGTTTCTCCGGAAATAAACCATAAAAGTTCTTCTACGACTGCTCTCCAGAAAACCTTTTTCGTGGTGAATAGGGGAATCTGTCCATCTGACAGATCAAATTTCATCATAGCCCCGTATATTCCTTTTGTCCCGACACCCGTTCTATCTTCGCTCTGCGTTCCCGTCTCGATGCAGTCTTTCATCAAATTAATATACTGATACTCTTCGTGTGTCAAATTAAACTCCGCTTTTCATTGTCTGGGTGGTAGAGTTATGTATCAAACACAAACCTTCCACGATGCCATTTTTACGATACCCTTCAAACCAAAATAAGAATTTTTTCGTATGTGATTTATTATATTTGTTTCGCTCCACCCGGCTTGAATTGCCGAATTTATGTCTTTAAAATTGGAGAATTCATCTCCCCATATGCAAACCTTCATTCCAGAATTCAAACAGCGTTTCATGAATTTTGTTATTTCTACACTTCTCGGTTCGTTGTCATACACCACAGTCAAATTCATATTTTTTGCTGGGAATGAGCCTGCGCCCACCTGCGCGATGCAGTTGGGGAGGAAGTGAGAATCTAATGCACCTTCGACCAAGAACCCTTCTTTATTTGGATCATATCTTTCCATTCCGTACACTTTGAGGCCGTCGTAGTCTTTATTTCTGATAGTGATGTAACGGAGATCCGATTCTGTTCCGATGCACCGGCCAGATACCCCAAAAAGGTCACCCGAGGCGGTCCTGAGTGGAAATACAATCCTAGGTTCCTTGATCAGATTAGTCTTTGAGGAATCTATCTGAGTTGCCAATTCACAAAAATTATCACAATAGTAGATGATGTCGAGGCTTTTCTTCGGCATCATTCTTATTGATTCCATGTAGTATCTGGCCCGGTGGCTTGAATCTAATTCGGATATTTTTTGGCATTTTTGAGAGATGATATCCGTAACACTCTTTACTTGTAACGGTGCCACTTTCTCTACTATCTTTGGAGTAAAACCACCAAAGGAATCTTCGAATCTTTTTTCCTTGATAAACTCCATCTTCATCTGATCTGCAAGTGATGAATTATGCTGCTTCAAGAAATCGTACAGCGAGTCGTTGACATCGCAATTAAAGCATTTGAACCGATACCCTCCGTTTTTTGTGACGAAGAAGTGCCCTCTAGTCTTTGTCTTATTCTTCTTGGAGTCACCACAATATGGGCACCTGCATGTCGCAACGGTGTCCGACTTCCATTTGAACAGAAGCAGGTCGCTACCAACTTTATTAACAAAATCTTTTTCTAGTGAGGTGGAAATCATATTAAACTATTCCTTATAGATACTTGCGTATTATACACCGCAGGGGATCAGATGTCAAGAAAATTTATCCTCGGAATCGACTATTCTATGACTTGCCCGTGTATTTGTACCTTTGATTTACAAAAAAAATTCACATTCAAAAACTGTAATTTTCACTATCTGACGATGACACCTAGCCTCGTGGGAGTGTATGGAAACATTCGCGGATACCCAAACTTTGAAGATTACAAAACAAGTATGGAAAGATTCATACTCATATCAGCATGGGCAAACAAAATTATTCAATCAGAAACCGTTTCCCATATTTTTCTCGAAGGATACTCGATGGGAAGTCGCGGTAAGGTTTTTGATATTGCTGAGAATACTGCCATATTAAAAGTGGGAATACATGTAATGAACATACCTCTTACAAGCATTCCGCCCACTGTTATCAAAAAGTTTGCGTGTCAGAAGGGTAATGCAGATAAGGAAAAAATGTATGAGGCTTTCCTATCTGAAACCAATACTGATTTACATAATTTACTCACTCCAAAAAGAAAAAACATTACCAACCCAGTTTCTGACATTATAGACGCATACTACATCTGTAAGTACGGACTGGAAAACATTATTCTTGCAGAAAAGTCTCTTTTATAATCTGCTTGGGTGGAACTGTCTTTATTTCTGGAAGTTTCTTTGGTGCTGCATGGTATCCGCACCGGTCGCACCTCGGACCCATCTCGGGCGTACCAGTACCAGAAATCACATTACCGCCACAATTAGAGCAAGATCCTAGTATGCTACTCATCGAGTCTATCCTCCCAGCCATCTAAATCTTCCATGTTTCCAGATTCAATGGAGTCTCTAAGATCCTGAAGAGTTTTCTTTACTCCCTTTTTCTTAGATCTTTTCTGACTTTCATTAATACATTTATCGTTATGAAAAAATTCTGAGTCGTTGTTTTGATATTGTTTGTTTTTCATATCTTACGGCTTACTTTGCAACCATCCCATCTTTTCCATTAGTGCGATATCGAATCCATCTATATCGGAAGTCTTTCCCTGTAACATTTGAACCAGAACCTCTGCTTCAAACTTTGGAAGGGCATTCACCATCTGGTGGAGAATCTTATCCTGCGTATTTTCATTGTGAGATCCATGAACAAATATGTACATTCTTCGGAGTTCCTGTGACAGAGTGCTATCAGAGTGTCCGTACGGAGGGTCATCAAAAGAAAGATTCTGCGGAACTGGACGATGTTTGTATGTCCAATTAGTATTTTTACTAAAATACAATCCTGAGAACTCTCTCATTTTTGCAGTTTCATCATTTTTTAGGATCTTAATTCTAGCATCTTCATTTTCTTCTAGATCCAACGCGGCCAAGATTTCACCAATAGTATTCATTTAAACATTCCTTCTTTATAGAGTATCTATCAATTCACAAATTTCATCTGGTATATCACCCAAGGATATCAGCAATTTATTCTGATTGTACCGCTTTCGGACATTAACTTCATAGTTTTCGGGAAATTCTTCAATCAGACTAGAGAACCTAGATTTATTCATAGGAACCTGTCGCTTTCCCTCTACTGTGAATGTGTCAGCATCGCTGAGGATGTTCGGGATGCCGTCCGAGGAATCACCTCTGATAATATGCTCTGTTATGTGGTACTCATTTGGACTTGGATATATGAATTTTCTTTTACTGTAGTCATACTGAACGACCGTAGGAGATTGAATCTGAAAGAAATCCTTATCCTTGGAGACAATCATATGCCTCTCATCCGGGTTGTTACTGATCATCCGGGCGATGATATCATCCGCTTCAACTCGGTCATGGAACATTATCTGTACTAGATTATCGTACTTATGCTTTTGAATGAATCCGTTGATAAACTTATGAATAAAATTCCACATTTCTCTGTTCGAGTCCTTATTCTTTTTTCTGGAGTGTTTATAGTGGGGGAAAATTTCTCGTCTCCAAGGGTACTTACCGTCACAGCAAATAATGATATTCCCATATGTCGATCCGTAATCGGAGTGGATCCCTCTTAGGAATGTAAAGATGTCATTCTCTAGGGAACTTTCAAAGAGTGGGTTCTGGTATATGGATAGATTTTTCTTATCTTTGATGATAAACATGTAGATTCTGGTCACTACAATTTGATTGAAATCAATTAAAATCATTTTTACTTTCTTTTACATTACTTTCATAATGATACATTCTTTATTGATTCTTCCGTTTGCAGGAGTCTCTTTGGACTTTATCTCTCCAAACGACTTTCTAATGGCTCTTATTCCCTGCGATTGAACTACTTTCAGGACATCATCGACATATTTTGCTCTGATCCTCTTCGATGTGGATCTTTCTGGTGCGAACCCCTGAATTGTTGTTCCCTTCACGCCGAACCCGATCTTTTCGTTTTCGGCTTCTAGGATGGTCAGTTCCCTATACTTAGTGCTGAAGATAATGAGTTTCGTCGCACCAATGATTTTTTCTGGACTAATTGATTTCAGACCCCCAAAATCTTTTGTCTCTGCCATGTACTGCATAGATTTTACTATTTCAGACGGGGACTTGATCTTCTTCTTTCTGGGATTTCTAGAGACTTTCTGAGCCCCCTTTGCTTCCAGCGTCTGAATTATTTCTATGTAAAAGCGTATGATTCTTTTTACCTCTGTATTACTGTAGATTGAGTACGCCTCTTTGACCTCTGGGTCATTCACCTGCTCTTGGGCTAGATCCCATTCAGCCTTTTGTTCTACAATGTACGGAATGATCCTAGCCGACATCATCGGCTTTATTTCATTGACATTGATAAATGACTGAATATCAAAGACAGTTAGGTCATCGGACTTTTTGATGTTTTTAATGTTAAGGATGTAGTCATCTATAGAATTCTGAATTGTTGCCGCAAGTGTCTTTGCTTTTTCGCTGATTTTATCTTGAATAGTCAGAGTAGGTGCGTTCGTGACAACGGCAGATTTTTTACTTGGCTTCTTTAACTTTTTCCTGATATTAGTTTCTACAAACGCAGAAATCTTTGGACTGGCCCACTCCTGAATCGGGTAGCCGTCCAGAATCATGCGACAATATCTACCGACCCTGTAGTAGTTTTTTGGATCAATATTCTTTGCGTATTCAAGTTCTTTTTTAGTCAGTGTCCTCTCTGCAATCATGTATTCGCAAAACCATGATCGCTCTTTTGCTGGTGTGGCTAGATTCTCGTGCGAGTTGAGCGCATGAATAATTGCGACATCAGTAGCCACCGGATCGTTTCTGTGATTCTCGTTGAACACATGGCTCTTTGCAGCCATCTTCCGGTCGATCATATCTAAAACTGCTTTAGATGTAGGCCCACTAGATCCTCGTCGTGCCATCATGAATCCTTCCGTTTTTCATTTCTAATAATTGTCATACTTTTCTAGTACTTCGTAAGTATCTGTACACTTTACATTGTTCCAACATTTTTCTACTCTGGACATAAAATCATAGAAGCATTCATTATCTTCCATGACAAGAACCAGATCGACATGGTACTCACGCTCATACTTTTCACCATGATCTTCATCGTCATCATACCCGTTAAGAATTCCGCTGTCAACTATTTTCGTAGAAATTTTTGCTATAGTTCTGGGCGTGCGGTGAATCACTACCCCATGATCCCCGGGAGTGCCGTACAGGATCAATCCACGCTCCAAGCGGTATTTTAGAATTTTTTTCATTTGAAAGGTTGATCTAAGATTAAATTCATATATTTTTTAATTTGCCGCCCGATGTTTTGCTGCATCGTGAAATTAAATTTTTTCGTCGCCGTATCGGAAACCCAGTCCCGAAGATCGGTCCCGAACTCGATCGAGCGCGACCACCAATCTGCTACCATCTCCGCGACATAAATTTCAGGCATTTTGTGTATGTCACCCCAGTACTCTGGGTGGTGAGGATTTGAGGATACATGGTTCATCACTGCATTCGGTAAGTCGTGCGAATTTTCGCAATTTCTACCCACCAGAAAAACCCATTCAATTCCTCGGAATTTTGTCTGATCGTGAATAAAAGAATTTGCGATCAGATTTCTGCCAAATTCAACTTCGCCATCTTCGATCAGTTTCTCCCCCATTCGAAAACATGCATTTTGCACATTTTGAATGTGTCGGGCCAACTCACGAACTTTCTTTAATTCTTTTAAAATTAATTCGGCATTGTTTGCTGTAGGATTTTCTGCGGGTATAGTCATAAAATATATCTAGCCTTCTAACGCTCCCTAGGGATTATAGGCTCGAAATATCCGCTTGTCAAGCCAAAATAAAAAAAATTGTGCTTTTGTTTGACTTCCACCCCTGACTTGGGTATACTCGTTTCTCGGTCGATGGCTCTGTTTTATTTTTGGGTGTTTGCCCTATTGACAGGTCCGGAAAACTTTGGTATAATGTACAGTGTCTTAGCATGATATTAGTTTATTAAATACACTAGATATACATGGGCATAAATCCTCACAAAAGGAATAATTTTATGGAATTTCCCAAGAGAACCACATTGCAAATTTTCGTAGATGTCGCTCTGTTCAACATTAATATGGTCGATGATCATGTAAAATATTTGACTCTATTGGATGATCAAAAGACCAAAATTGAGCGGAGGATTGCAAAATTTCAAGAAATTGGACAAAGCGAATCTAAAATTCGATCTCTTTTCAGCAAAAAGTATGCAAACTACATTAGGGATGCATGGGAAATTGCTGACAATTACATTGATGATCTAAAAGAAATTACAGAACAATTTGAGGAAGTAAACACTTTGTTTCTGGAAACGACTACGATTCAGAGTGCGTCAGACCTTGAAGTCAGTATATCTAGACTGCCAAATCTAGCCTACATAAGTAGATCTTAACTATGGGAGATATGCGGTAATGACTTCATCATATGATTTTAGATGCAAAAAGTGTAAAAGTGAGTGGACTTTAAACATAAGCAAACATGATGTTTTCGATGTTTACGATAATCCATGCCCATCTTGCGGTGCGGTAGGCCATGTTGAAAAATGGGTACCGAATCCAAACGGAAGCCTCGTGCCCTCCATCGGTGATCCTGTTCGTCTGGGAATCAGAAAACCAGATAACGGATTCAAAGAAGTTCTTCAGAAAATTCATGAGGGCTCGCCCGGAAGCACGCTCAATCAAAAGTTCTAATTATGAAAAAAGTTTTTACTCATATTGATTCAGATTACATTTTTGAAGATGTAGAAGCAGAAACTACTGAAAATGGTAGAAAGTACAAAGTACCCTCTGTTGATGGTTATGTCTGGTATCCTTCCGTGACGACCGTTCTAGGACATGATAAAAAGAAATTTTTCGAAGAATGGAAAAAGGTTCCCGGAAACGAAAAAATTTCTAATGATGCAGCCGAAAGAGGAAACATCATTCACGATGCTATTGAAAAATATCTCAAAAATCAAAATGATTACGATAAGGATCTTGTAGAGATACGACACAAAAATATCTTTAATTTTATGAATTTGTATCTCAACAAAATAGATAATGTTCGGGCCCTTGAAGTCCCGCTCTACTCCCACACATTAAAAATGGCCGGTCGAGTCGATTGTGTTGCAGAGTATGAGGGAAGCCTATCCATCATAGATTTTAAGGGATCAAATAAGATCAAGCAATCTAAATGGATTCAAAACTATTTCGCACAGGGTGCTGCGTATTCGATCATGTGGCAAGAAATGACTGGAATTCCTATCCGAAATATTGTTATCATCATGGGAAACGAACAAGGATTTTGTCAGGTTTTCCGAGAAAAGGTAACAGATCATGTCCCATCACTGTTTAAAACCATCAATAGATACTATCAGATGAATGAGAGCGAGAATAATGAACACAGTTAAAACCGAGATTGATATTGTTAAAGATGTAAAAGAAATAGGTCATAGAGTCAGAATTGCTGGTCATGAGGGTTACTGTGTTCCTTCTCCGGTTCCAAATTACGATTGGGTTTACTATGAGAACCCGGGCATACAATCAGAAGAAAAATGGTGTAGAAGTTTAATTAGAAAAGATCTTATTGAAAGGATCCAAAATGTATAAGTTTGTTTTGAATGTGTTGTTGAGTGTGTCAACTTTTGTCTATGGGTTTTTCCTATCCATATCTTTGTGTCTCATTAATCAGATCGGCAAAGTGACTGGTGATCTCCCTTACGCCAGAGGTGCGGACGGAGATGATCCGGAACTGATTGAATGCACTACTCTGCGACACGGTAGAGCATTTAATTACACGACCGGGACCGCCATACTTGTTACTAACGAAAACAAGGAATCCGCTGCGTCTACTGAGTATTACGCAGTCTCCCTACGGGATGAGGAAACCGGTGAGCCCACACCCTACCTGTTTACTCGGGCCGCACTAGAGTCCGCTCGCAAGCGAGCAGAAAAGAATCCGGAAGATGTTCCGGGATCTATGAACAAAAAATGTGGAAAATGCGCCGACGGTGGCCCTTGCGTACAGGATACCATAAAGAATGATTAAGACCAAACATCTAGATCCAGAATTTAGAAGAAGATTTATTCACGAACTTGAAAGCAATCTGATTCAAATTGCTACGACGGGAGAAACCCCAGAATATATTGAAACTCTTCTAGTACTGTGCGAAAAGCACGATATCGAACCCGAAGCCGCCGCCGGAATGATTCCAGACACGATAAAGGCTAAAATTGAAACAGAAGCCCGGGTGAGAAATCTACTTCCTCGGAAATACGAAACCGTTCTTCCGATTGAGTAAAATTTTTATGTAAGTCACTTGACTTTTGAATTTTTGAGTGTATAATAGCAGAACGGAGGTACATAGACATGAAAATCGTATATTCTCCAGAGTACGGGAGTGGATGGCAAAGTTGGAATAGAGTCCTGACTAAAGCCCAGCAGTACAGAATGATCACACACCCTCGGATCATTGAAATGGTAGAGTATGGAGAACTACAGAAGATTATTGTCGATGATAAGATTAACATCGAGATACTTAAAGAAGTTCGACAAATCATAGGTCTGAGCCCTGAAGATTATCTTTGTATCCTCGGATGTCGGGATCTCCGAGTAGCAGAGATTAGTAAGGGTAGCAGATTCAGAATCGAAGATCACGACGGTTACGAGTCTGTTGTCGAGGAAAATGATATGGGGTGGTTCATCCCCCAAGATGATCTTTACATGATGCTCCGGAGTAGAGAAAATGACTGATGAAAAGCAACCCTGCGTAGTATGTCAGACTCCGGTCGATACCACGGATCTAGATGATGATTTTTTTGGATCAGAGGGATGTGAACTCGTTAATGGACAGTGGGTATGCAGTTTTGAGTGCTGCGAGAAGGCAGAAAAAATGTTTGATAATTTAACCTGAATCAAATGATATCACCGAAAGGATTGTCGAAATGAGTCACACGGAACTAAAGGCGGGCCTAAGAGCCTTGATACCAAGTCTTGATGGGGCATCGAAGGATACTGCCCTACTGTATTTTATGCCAATTTTGGGAGAACCTTTTGAGATCGAAAGGTGGAATGGAGTCGTAGAATATTTTCGGTATACCGGAGAGTTTGTACCGATCTACGATAGCGAGACACAACGATGGTTCATTGACTTCATCGAATTGCACGACGACGCACAGGATGCTTCTGATCATGTGTCGATATCAATCTCTGTAGAAAACATTAATCAACTTTCAAATCGTATGAAGGATGTATTCACAGAAGTTGAAGATGTCTTATTCTTCGTATACACTTGGTACAATGGATCAGATGAACCGGTTTATTTCCCCGTAAACTAAAAAACTTTGGTGATGGATGATATAATGAGTAAAACAAAAGTATTTTTTCCTTGTGCGCAATACGGACATCCCGGCCATAGTTTTAGGGAATTGGTCCGTATTTGGAACAAAGAAGGATTTATTGATATCGAAGAATCCCCGGATGGATATGTTTGGATGTTCAGTCCGGGCCATACTCTTCTGTATGACTATCATCTTGTTCTAGAGCATGAATCCACACCACCGTTTAAATTTGCCCTGTACGGCAACGAGATCCCATCTGATATCCCGAACGCCTCTCCGTGGATCCTATGGCCGCGTCACCCAACCCTTATGGAAAAGTACTACACCGAAAGTCCGAAAATTATTCCTAGACTAAGAATGTGGAAGTCTATTTTCATGGGAAGAGTGGAAAACCAAACTCAATTCAAAAATAGGTTTCAGACTGGAATAGATTGGTCGGCTAATATACAAAATTTTTGGGTGTCTAGAGGAATTCAAACCCCGCATCATTACTCATCCGCCGACTACCTTTATAATATGCAAAGATCAAAATTTGCTCTGCTACTTCCCGGAAATGGGCCAAAATGTAGCAGGGATATCGAGGCGATGGCGTGCGGTGCGATTCCTATTGTCACGCCCGGTGTGTGTACAAACTACTATAACAAATGGGTCGAGGGAAAAAATTATCTCTTGCTGAAAACAGAAGATGATTTTGAAAAAATATATGACACTCCAAACGATGAATTGGAGTTCATACAGAAAAATAACTATGCATGGTACGAAGAAAATTGTAGTGCTGCTGGATCATTCAACACCACGATTAAAATATTGAAAGAAATGAATTTACAAAATGTATGATCAAATTAAGGAAAGTGCGGAATGAAGATACTATTTTTAGATGATGACAAAACACGACACCAAGTATTTCTCACTCATTACGGACAGTTTGAAAATACTAGATGTTTTGGAGCAGAAGAAGCAATTGACAAAATGGCCAATAATTCATATGATCTTATCTTTTTAGATCACGACCTCAGTGAAAATTATGCAAATAGTAGACCCTCGCGATTAGATGGTACATATGTTGCTGGAATGATGATTTTTAATGATCATATTTTTAGGCACAACAGAGAAGCAACTGTCATCCTACACTCTTTGAACCCCAAGGGGGCGAAAGAAATGTACGACACGCTTAAAATGGGTAGGTACAGTAATGTCATTATTGCGCCTCTTGGTTTCAGTGAAAGTATTGGATTAGAATGACAGGTGAAGTAAAATGCGTATCTGGTTATGATGTGTACAAGGGATACAACGCTCTAAAGACACATTTCAATCAGGATGCATACGATTATCATAAGTATGGCGGAAAATCTTCAGTATGCACCCTTGACGCATTTCATTCAAGAAAAGATAGATGGCATTATGAAAAGATCGCAAAAAAGTATGATGCTCAATTCTTCCCATACCTTCTATCAAACTTAGTGAACGATAAAAAATATTGGGTCGGCTCGTGGAATAAAGAGTCAACCCACAAGGTTTACCATAACTGGGTGCGGTATATTGATGCAAAAGAGAATTCTTTCAAAAGTGACCTAACGCAACTAAGAACTATTTGTGACGAAAAATCACTTAAGTTTGATGATCTGTTTACTTCTGATGGCGGAAAACATCCTCCAATATTCATTATAGAAAAACAGAACCATATACATTATTGCACCATGGTAATATTTGATAGCATGATAAACTTTTCCAGAGTGGTTGACTCACAGATTCCGTCAGATCCGATATGGAAGGCTGCATCTGTAAAGATGAACAAAACGAAAGGATTCATACAGACCACCAAAAAAATGAAAGAAGATACCGTAAATATGTTCTCAGATGTCTCTACATAAGGTACATTCAGTAAACACAGTTCAAACAAAAGGAAGCAGTACAAATATGCCAAATTCATTTTCAGATTTAAAGAAGCAGAAGTCAATCAGAAATCTTTCTGAAAAGATGGAGTCCCTGACGGCAAAGAAGTCGTTCAAGGACGAGAGATTGTGGGAGCCGCAGCGAGATGCAGCCGGTAACTATGCGGGGATCATCAGATTCCTAGACGCTCCACGGGGCGAACAAGCCCCATTCGTTCGCAGATACAACCACGGATTCAAAGTAGGTGGCCGGTGGTTCATTGAGAATTGCCCGACGACGCTAGGACTTCCATGTCCCGTGTGCGAGGCCAACGGAGAATTGTGGAATTCCGGACTAGAATCCGATAAGGTCATTGCAAGAGATCGAAAGAGAAAAGAATCTTGGTATTGCAATATTCTGGTCATCAAGGATCCAACATCACCAGAAAACAATGGCAAGCACTTTCTCTACCGGTTTGGAAGCAAGATCATGGGAAAGATCTTGGAGGCAGCAAAGGACAACCCAGTGATTGACATGGAGGGTGTCGATGTTCAGAAGTTCTGGGGAGGTGCTGATTTTGCAATCAAGATCAGAGAGGACAAAGGATACCCCAATTACGATGACTCGGTATTCAGAAACCCGAGCGACCTTTTTGGTGGCGACGATGAGAAGATCGAAGCATTGTGGAATGGATTGTACTCTCTCCAGAAAATTATTGATCCATCTGAATTCATCGAATACAATGAATTGAAGGAAAAGTTTGATAAGATTGCGTACGGTCGAACCGGCTCGTCCGAACACACCAAGTCAACAGAAATGGACATCAATTCTTTGAATGGGGATAATACTCCCGATCCGGCTCCGGTTCTGCCCAAGTCCAAGTCTCCGTCACGCCCGGATACATCATCGGCAACCCTGCCAGTAGAAGTGGAGAATGCTCCATTCAAAACAGGTGATGACGACGAGGATGATGATAATCCATTGAGTTTCTTCAAAACCCTTGCAAATTAACATAATTTAATAGAAAATTTAGAAATGTTGGAGATTAAATCTCCAACATTTTATTTTGGTCGCGTATACATAGTAGTAGGTAAATCACCAAATATGGAAGATAAATGACAAAATCGGCATTCCAAATAGAAAATGACTTCATGCGGGCAGTTCAAGATGCCAAGTCAAATGCTGGAGTCAGGCTTCGCGGTCGCAAGGCTCAGAAGTGGCTGAGAGATAATATCATAGATTTATATGGGAAGTACAACCCATCAAAAAGAATGAATATCCTAAAGGGTGATCCACAGAGTCTTATTACTAAAAATAATAAGTTGTGGCCGGGCAAAATGTACATGTACTACTACGACCCCAAAACCAAAAAAGAACTCCCGTATTACGATATTTTTCCACTGGTTTTCGTCATGGAGATATACGACGACGGATTTTTAGGTCTAAATTTACATTATCTTCCACCCCAACTAAGAGTCGTTCTGTTTAAAAAATTATTGAAATTGAGAAATAATAGAAGATTTGATGATAGTACAAAATTAAAACTTAGTTACAGAGTAATCAAAAGATTTGGAAGATTTAAGTTCGCCGCTCCATGTGTCAAGCGTTACTTGACAGATCACATTCGATCAAATCTAAGAGAGGTCGAGCCAGAGTTTTGGGAAATCGCTATTTTTCTACCGACCGAATCCTTCCGAAAGACAATCAAGGAAGTGGTCTGGAATGACTCCCGCAAGCAAGTCCGCAAAGGAAAGCAAAGGTACTGGCTATGAGTTTCATCGAAGCAAAGTCACAAGTTTATACTACTGGTATCGCAAAAAGCAATCAGTACGGGCTATTTTTTAGCGAACCGACCGGAATAATATCTCCGATAGAAACATCTCGCAGACTGTCGATCTCCTGCGAAGAATGCTTCTTTCCGGGTATGAACATCTTCACGGCTGATGTGAGGCACTATGGAAATGCTTTCAAATTCCCATACAGTCGAGAGTACATGAATGAAATGACCATGATTTTTAGAGTGGGTAGTGACATGTACGAAAAAAGAATTTTTGAAGAGTGGATGGACTTAATGGTTTCGTATGATAATCATAATCATGAATATTACGACAATTATGCTAGGGATATTTATATTGCTCAATTCGCTGATTACACCGAGCAAAAAGAAGGATCAGGTTCTATATTGGGAGATATGTTTGATAGATTTAAAGAATCTATCAAGAATAATATTGGTCTGGGTGGCAATCCGAACCCAATGCCAAACATTATGATCGGCGAAGAAACTATCGTATATCAATGTATGTTAAAAAGAGCGTACCCGATAGGAATGATGGAACTTCCCCTTGCGCACAGTAATAGGGATACATACCATCGAATAGGCATTACATTTACCTTTAGAGACTGGCAACCACTGCCGCTAATAAAGGATTCGGATCTTGAATTGGCTATAGGTAATTCTGATACGGCAATCAATGACGCGATCTACGCGAGCGAAAAGAGAGCCTCCGGAGGCAAGGTCGTGGATGTTGCCACAAGAGGTGGTCAGATATACGGTAAAATTTTCGGTCGTGGTTCGGGTGGAAACATAATATCATTTTAAATTTTATGAGGAAATAGAGTACAATGGCGTTACCAAAACTAGCAATCAAAACATATTCAACGCAACTTCCCACTACGAAACAAACCGTTGAATACAGAGCGTACACTGTTAAAGAAGAAAAAGCAATGCTCATGGCAAGTCAGTCCGAAAAGCCAGCCGAGCAAATGTTGGCAGTTTTCAACATGGTAAATTCTTGCATTGTAACAGAAAATATAGATTGTAAGAAAATTGCTCAGGCCGACCTAGAGTGGATGTTCCTTCAAATCAGAGCAATTTCTGTTGGTGAAACTACTAAAATTGGTCACACATGTAAGGCATGTTCCAATGAATTTTCTGTCGAGATCGACATTTCCAGCATCAAACCGCTATTCAAAGATGGTCATGTTCTAGAGCATTTGGTCAACGAGACTGTCGGAATGCGCTTCAAACTTCCGACCGCTGAAATGGCGATCAATCAGGAGGAAAAGAGTGACATCGCTCAGTTCTTTCATATCGTAGAACAGTGTGTTACTCACATTTGGGACGGCGATACGGTCTACAAAGTTGGAATGGATATCACACTGCAAGAGGTTTCTGAGTTTATAGAACAGTTAGATCAAATTACATTCAATAAAATTTTGGAAGCAACATTTTCAAATGCGCCAAAAATATCTCATCAACTTGTAATGAAATGTCCGAAATGTAAAGAATCAGAAGAAATTACTGTGGAGGGACTGCTAAATTTTTTCTCCTAATGAACTTATATGATTCGGTTGAAAATCATATGAGAATAAACTTTTCAATGAAAATGAATGGATTTCTAATAGAAGAACTGGAAAATATGATACCTTGGGAGCGAGAAAGTTACTTAAACCTACTAGACCAGCACTTAACAAATCAAGAAGAGCAGTTGAAAAATAAATGATATCAAAACAATCACAACCCGGCGATTTTAACGGAGACTTTAGCAAGTTCATTAATGAACTGCGAAAGCAAAATTCTTCCAACTCAAATGTTGCATTGTTAAAAAAGAATATAACAGATCTTAACAAAAAGACTGATGATGTCCGTATCTCTGTTGATAAAGTGCAAGATGGATCTGTCCAAAATGCTAAGATGATTGTTGATACGCTCAGAAATAATGCAAGTCAATTAGAGCATACCATCGCAAAAGGCAGCGGTCAATCGGGTGAACTAGTAGATATCAATTACCAGTTGTTACTTAGTTCGTTGAAGTCTAAAACGAATCTAGACACATTGGTCGAAATTCAGTTGGGTGGTCGAGAAGGACTTTGGGGAAAATTTAATGCGTTCCTAAGATCTTTCAGACCATTCTCGTCAGAGCGTCAGAGAAGAGTTAGAGAGAAGCAGAGCGATCGTGCGGAAATGGCAAGATCAAAGTTACTTCGTCTATCCTTTATTCAAGAGACTAAAGCGGCCAAAGGTATAGAGGCTCTGGTTCGTATTGCTAAAGGAACGACCGAAGGTAAAGAAGAAAACAAAAGATTCTTATCATTACTATTGGATGGAATTCTTGGCAGGGAAGACGGATCTAAGTTTAACGATCGAGATCGAAATAACTTAGGTGGAGGTAGTGGAATTCAAAGATTCTTTGATGCGATTCCGGGCGGAGGTCTATTTTTGGCTTCCATCGGTCCCATGCTTATGTCATCCTTTACACTTGCTTTTGCAACTATGGTTGAATTTGTAATGAGAGCGAAGAAAATTTATATTGATTTTCTTATTAAAGGTCCGGTGGGTAAAGCGATAAAATCGACTGTAAAGGACATATTCAAAACATTTAATAAATTTTTTAGATCTGAAGATTTCCTTAATGTTGTGAGAAGATCCGTAGGAGTAATAGATAATATCATACACAGGGGATTAGGATCTGTTTTTAAATTTTCTGCATATTTTCCTATGATATCAAAATTAGTTGGATCTTTGGATAGCACAGTTCCTGGGATTTTGAAGAAAATAAGCCATATTTTCTTTGCGATTAGACTTCATACAGCAGTTTTCTTCCAAAGTAAAGTTATGACTCAAATAGGTGCAGCAATCAAAAATATGCTTAAAGGACTTCCTTTCGTTGGTCGGATTGGAAAAATTGCACTGGCTGTGATGAAATTTGTTCCCTTTTTAAATATCTTAGTAGCCGGTTTTGAAGCCATACGAGGGGCCTTTAAGGGATACAAAGAAATAGGTGGCCTCCCGGGTATATTAATCGGTATTTTCGGCGGTCTTATGGAATTTGTGACTCTCGGTATCTTTGACATGGAGACATTCCTGAATGTTGCCAAGGATGCCGTCGCCGCTTTCAAGGACGGAAGATTCCTTGATGGTGTTCTTCTAGCGATATCGGCTCCAATTGATGGAATCGTTTCAGGAATTAAATGGCTAGTAAATAAGATATTTTCCATGTTAGGACTTACGGAGGACGGTTCTGTCTCTGAAGAAACTGGTCTTTTAGGTCAAATGCTTTACTACTCTATTCTTCCCTACAAACTTATAGTAAAGGGTGTCATGTGGCTTTCCAAACATGTTATGGACATCGTAAGTCCGATCTTCGATAAAATATCCACGGAGATTCCAAAATTTATTTTTGGAGTTAGAGACTTCTTTTCTATGATGGCAAGCATGTTTGGCGTACTGATAGAAATAGGTAAAAATCCAGTCCAAACTGCACTCGATCTTGCGAAAGGAATAAATCCTTTCGAAAAGGCCGCGATTAATGAAAGAAATTCTTTTTTAGAAGGTCATGGTATTGATATGCCCGAATATAATAGGGTAAAGAAATTTATTAAGGGTTCGGGTGCTGACAAGTACAAAAATATGACAGAAGCAGGGTTTAGTGAAGAGGCCGTTCGGATATTACAGGCTAATAAGACAAGAAATGCCGAATCTAACGCTGCTACTCTTGAAGCGCAACATATTCAGGGTATGACTGCTTTAAATGCAATAACGAAAATGCTTGGACAGAAACAGAATTCAGGTGGTGGTAATAGCACCACCATAGTTGGCAGTACGGAATATGTTGATCGACAATATAACCTAATGAGTATGAACGCGGGGAGTAGATAAATGCCTGACTTTGCTGACTTTGGTTTTGGACAAACTATGTCCTCGGACGAATCGTTTCGCATTTTAAACGGTAACGGGTTCGCGGGCGATGCCGCATTCACTACGGACGACCATCCCGGGGCTCAAAAAGACCCGACTCTTAAACTTCTTTTCGACAATAAAACTCCAAATTTCCATGCCTACCCGGAAGATCTGACCAATGTTCAAAATCCCGGTCACTTCGTCATGTTTCAGATGTTTAAAGTAGAGGGAATTAGCGTATTAGATGCAGCACTCGCCGTAAAAAATATTGCTTCCATTGGAGCAAATAGTGTAGGCAACGCCACCGCTAACAGAGCAAGGCGATTATTCTCAGATACAAAAACAGGATTCGGTGAATTTTTTGGTGGTGATGGTAATGGTAATGATGAAGATGGTTCTGCCAGTGCGGGTCAAATAGAATCAGAGAATTTCTTTAATTTTCCAGTCAACAGACCTGAGAATGATGGTATCGCAGATCAAAGGGAAAGTCTAACAGATTTTAATAAAATCAATTCTCTTACAAATAGAGTTAACTCCGTATCTGATGAATCCCTACAGACTAAGAAGGATCTTCTCGGTAAAAGAAAAACTTTAGTTGATACGATTGCTCTTTATATGCCAGATTCTTTAAGTGCTTCTTATTCGTTTAATTATTCAGAAGAAGAAACTCTACTTTCTTCTGGTGTTAGAAGTGTTGTGGATTGGATGAACAATCCCAGTGGTAGAAACAACAGTGAGTCCGCCGTCCGGGATGTGCAAAAATACGCTCAGTCTGCCGGTATCCGTCTTGGTGGTGGAGCGATCAATCTTTTGGGTCAGGACATTAGCGGGCAGGTTTCGTCTGTTACTAGAAAAGTTTTGAACCCTCATCTGGAGTTCTTATTCAAACAAGTCAATTTG
>Ga0136588_1000242_pt1 | contig 20686 bp, 29 predicted proteins | sample AntRauMFilla1564_FD_104782 | JGI IMG/M metagenome (GOLD analysis project Ga0136588, IMG submission 104782) | Saline lake microbial communities from Rauer Islands, Antarctica - Metagenome Filla 1 #564 | ecosystem: Environmental > Aquatic > Non-marine Saline and Alkaline > Saline | place... | reverse complement strand
CACAAATAAATTGTAACATATTAAAATCACTCTTGTCAAATTTTGACACAAAAAAAAGAGAAGAAAATTTTCATTTCAACTCTTTTTGCTTTATCTTTGCAAAAAACTCTCATCAAATAAAAGTTTCGGATTGATTCAATATTCACAAAATTCATCTTCTTTAGTCCACATCTTTTTGAAGAAAATCATTAAAGTTCTTCAACATTCAAATCATCTCTCATCTTGAAATGCTTTGACTTGGTCTAAATGTTCAATCATCATATCATTTTGTGATTCCGTTTTCTTTGGCCCATTTTATAGCATTGAAGAAAGCAGCTCATTCTTGAACATCTTTGAAGATTGATTCAAACTCTTCTTTATAAAAGTAAACATAAGCACTTGGAAAATATGTTCATTCTTTAGCTAATCAAACAAGTTGATTATTCTCATAAGAATTAAATTTTTTTCTTCCTTCATAATTATCAATATTTTGAGAATGATTATATCTCACACAATGTCATCAAGTTTGTTTTGCTCAAGTTGAGATGAATGCTTTTGAATCAAGAATTCAATTATCTTGTGAATCTCTATAATGTTCAATTGTCGTCCTGTATCAAATAACAAGAGTCTTTTTTGCATTATAAAGTTTTTTTATAATATCTAAATCTTTTGAACTCTTCAAGTCAACTCTAAAACTCACAAGCTCTTTACTTGGATTCTTTGCATTCCAATAATCACGAACACAATCAACTCATTTATAAATCCAACCTCAATTTGCTTCTTTCCATTTATACTTTGCTTCTGCAATGTCGTGAATTTCAAGAATTTCTTTTTGAGTGAATTTGTATCAAGTTAAATCACTAACGGCTCAAAAACTTCAAAATAATGTGCAACCGTTTCTTGTTCTTGTTAAAGCTCATTGATTATAAAAATGTTGTGGATCATCTTCTTTTGTATTTGCAAGATAATCATTCAAAGTTTTTTCTTCAATATTTCAAAGCAAGAAATCATTCTCACTAATAGTTTGTTCATCAAGAATTGCTCCTCACTCTTGGTCCTGGAATTCTATTTCAATATTTTCGTTGCTCATAGCTTAAAATTATATAATTAAATTATCAATAATTGCTTTGTATGTGTCAATATGTCAAATCAAGACTTTTGCAAGATGATTTTTATTAAATCATTCAACTTGTTGCAATCTATCAACAGAATGATTTGTAAATTTATAAATTCATTCTTCTTTTCATTTTACAAGATTATTCATATTTATAAAGTTTGTTTTAATAAAGAAATATCTTTGTTTATTTTTTTAAAATTATATTTTCATCAAATTGTTAACCCAACAAGAACAAGAACTCTTCAAGAATCAATCATTCATTCAACTTCAAGTCAAGCAATTAAAACTTGATCTGCAATAAATTGATTATATTCATAGATTCAATAAATTGATTTAATTTCTCAAATAGTTGAATAAAGAAAGTCGTGTAAAATATAAGAAACATATTTTGACTTGTCAAAGTTGAAGAAAATTGAAGGAATACTTCAAAAATCTGTTATAAATCAACAAGGAACAACAACAAGATATTTTTTTCAATCAATTATAAGAAGAAACATATATTGATTTGTTGTTCTAAAATATTTTGTTCAAATAATGTTTTGAATGCTTCAATTAATTAATATTTTTACTTTCATAATTTAAAGTTTAGCAATTATAAGCATAACCACCGCCCAACCTCAAGAAACCATTGCAATTTTTAAGTTGATTCAATTTATTGATTCTTGTTGTTTTTGAACTCTCTCTTCAAGCTTCTCAAATAAGACTTTATCAACAACACTATTTTCAAGTCTCTCAAGTCTTTTCTCTGAAACTTTGTGTTTCTCTTGTTGTGTGATTACAACATCTTTAATTGAAGCAATTCAAGAGACAACATTTTGAATATTTTCAACGGCTAGTTCAATTTTTCATAATACATTTTGTAAAGTATAGAATTGTTTTTCTAATTCTTCATATTTTTGAACTGTCATCAAGAGTCTTGTTATTAGATAAGAGATTGTTTTTTAGAATTCATTCATTACTTCACTTCAAAATTTTTCTACTCATTCAAGAGCAATTAAATCACTTTCATTTCTCTTTGCAAGAAGTCTTGTTTTGAGAACATCGACTCTCATTTTTGCAAGAGCTTTTCATTGTTCATTTTTATCTTCATAAGTTTCTTCATAATCTTGAATTTCTCATTTGATTTCTTGAATATCTTTTTGCAATCCTTGGTATTTTAAAATTGTTTCTTTCTTTTCTACTTCTTCAATATTTGTTTTATATTGATTTGTGACAATTATTTTTCATTTTTGAAATAAACATCAATTATATAATTTTTCACTTTCTTCTTGTGTGAATGATTCTTTTTCAATCACAACACATCATTTCTTTTTGAGTTCTCTTTCACTCTCTCATTCAATCACTCAATTTCTAAATAAATAAAACATAATTTTAAATATTAAATAATAAATTACATTACGGCCATTATAAGTTTATGATAATTGTCTCAAGAATTAAATGCTCAAGAACAATTTATTTGAAAAGTTGTACTTGTAACATTTTGAATTGTGATTCTACTATCTCAACCGTATGAATTAAAGAACACACTATTTGTTTGATAACCACAATAACTTTTTCAATCATAAGTTGATTGACAAGCTTGACCGTCTCAATTTACAAAAGTTCAATTTCAAACAACTCAATAATTTGCGTCTGTAAAAGTTGCCGCAGAATTATTAGTTCTCAAAGTATCAACTCTAATAATTGAAGGAATTTTTCATAAATTATGAGAAATTGTTGTAATTCAAGAAGCTGGGTTGCTTAATGGTATTAAATCAACACTCACTCATCAAATATCTCAAGAAACACTAATTGTTCAAGCTCAATCAACAGAAATTGAACTTCAATCAACTTTTACTCATCACACAACAGAAGTTGTAGCAATAGGAAGAGAATAATTATTTGCACTTGTCGCGATTCAATCAAGCTTTGATTTTAAAGTTGTTGTAAATGCGGCACTTATTAAATCAAGAGTTGATTTATTTGAATGTGAATGTCTGTTTGCTGTGTTCAAATCTACTATTGCACTAATAGCCACAACAAAAGCATTGTAAACATCAAGTTCAGCTTTTTCTGCTTCTAATCTTGCAAGTTCTGTGTCTTGTTCTTCTTCTTTTCAAGCTGTTGTATAAATTGAGATTTTATCTCATCAATTAAAATCTTGAGCAATAGAAGTTTGCACTTTTGGATTAAGAGTTTCATCTTGAACACAAGATTCAATTGCTCTTGTTCAAATTGTCAATATGTCTCAAGTTCTTGAAGTGATTTCAATAACCTCTCTCTTTTTTACATAAGTAATTCAAGAGATTGTGAGAAATTGTTCAATAGTCACTCTAAATGGTCCAGTTGTAGGAAATAAAGCTCATTCTCAAGTCTTGATTATAATTGTAGACTCTCAAGAGTCTGCTAAATCAGCTTTCAAAGAAGTTTCCACATTATTTTTAGTTTTTAATGTCATAATCTAAGAGTTATAAATTAAGTTCTTTTCAAAAGCTATCAAAAGCTTCTAATTCAATTAGTAGTCTATCAACACTATATTGATATTTTACAATTTTCAAATTATTAATTCAATAATTAAAATTTTTAATTGTGACATTTTCTAAAACTTTTATGCTTTCAATATCATAATTCTTATTTACAAGAATTGTTGTTTTATTTATAGGATTTTTATTTTCTTCAATATAAGCATTTCAAAAAGTGTCTGCTTGAGCAGAAGTAAAGCTCTTTTTATCAAAATATTTGTTTTTATTTCAATAAAGAGTTCTTGAGACTTCATCAATATAAATATTCACTCAAGATGAGTGTTCAACTCTTATATTATTTATAAGTTTTTCACTATCTTGAGAAAGTTCAATTTTCTCAATATCTTTTCAAACTGTCAAATTATGACTTGAAGAAGTATCTTTTGGCTTAAAATATACTTTTCAATCTTTATCAATGAACCACTTCCAACCAATCCTTGTTGCAATATCATTCATTGCTTCAAGACAATTTGTATAATAAAAAGTGAATTCTTCATTGCTTCAATATAAAGGAATTGAAGTGTCATCATAAGAAAGCCATCATCAATAATAATAACCGATCCAATTAATTACATCTTTAAAAATTAAAGAAGGATCTTTGTTTGAAGTGAAAGAATATCAAGCCCCTCATTCTTGAAAAAACATTAAATAACCTGGAAGAGTTCACAATCATAATAAAGGAATATTAATTTCTTGAATATCACTTGTGATTCTTCTTGTTATTTTTTGACAAATTCAAGTATAAATTAAACTTGTTCATTTTCTAATTTTAATAAAATCACTATTATTGATTGTTGCATTATCAAAGTCATAATTTAAAGACAACAACATTTGTCATTGTCATCAATTTTCATTTGCACTAAATTTGACTTCATTTTTCACACTCTTTGGATTTATTGTGAATTTAAAGGATCAATCTTTTTTATATACTTTATAATTAAACATAATTTTTTCTATTTATAATTATAATATCACATTCAAAGGTTCAATTTATAGTGAATTCAATCACACTTGTTCAAACAACCATTTCTGGAAACACTCAATCATAATCTTTAATTATTGAATTAATAAAGACTTCTTTTGTTTCACTATTTATTTCAACAACATCTTCATCATTAATTGTTTCATTAAGAATAATTTCATTTTCTCAAATATTGAATTTAATTTCATCAACTCAAGAAAGTGAAGTTTTGAATAATAAAGTGACAAGTGGATCTGTGACATCTGTTCAATCATTTTCAAGAGTAGAAAGAAAGCTTGAAGATTTTCAAATAAAAGATTGTGATTGATAACCTATATTATACCAAAATGGCTCCATTGTTTCAAAACTTATACTTGTTTTCAAAAAAGTAATATTATAATTATTGAATGTCAAAGGATTTCAATTGCAAATCACTTTTATTCTTCTTATAACTCAATTCACTCTCCAATCAAGATGAACTTCTTCTTGAAAAATATTCTTTCTTAATTCATCAATTCTATCTCTAAAATCTTGCTCATTATCTCATCTAATTGTTATGTCTAAATTGATTGTTTTTCATCTTTTATAATATCAAAGAAGTCATTTTCAATCTCTTCTTGGAAATTCAAAACTTGAAGAATCTAGTTTATTTTTTTCATAAATTTTTCTTGTTGAAATATATTCATTTTGAAGTCAAAAACCATTCACCGCAATATCATCTTGCAATGTGATTCACAAAGGTTGTCAACCTCAAAAAGCCGTTTTATTGTATGAATTTATATTTGTCATAATATATTTTTAAGAAATACCCATTTTTTGCAATTGCATTGTTCTAGTCAATTCTTCTTTTATCTCTTCAATCATTGTTCTTCTATCTCATTCACTTCATAGATTTCAAGAAAAACTCACATTAAGAGCAATGTTTCAACTATTATTTGCAATTGATCCACTTGAAGCTGGTGTGAATACTTCCGGGCCATTCTCTCAAACAAGATAAGAATTTCATCATAAAACAGAACCTCAATTTGCTCTTGCTCAAGATAGCGCTCAAGTTCAAGTTGAATTTTGAGAATCAATTGAGCTTTTAATATTAGAAGCAGCATTGTTTGCTTGGTCTTCTGCTCAAAATATATTTCAAAGCCATCATTTAATTTTATCATAAATTGCTTTTACTTTGTCAAACATTGCCGTAAACTTTCAAACTACTCAATCATAAAGAGAAGAAACAATTCAAGTCACTCAATCTTTGATTCAATTCCAAGCATTAATTGTTCAAGTTGAAATTGAAGTCCATATTCAAACCACAAGAGTTTTTAATCTTGTGAACTTGTCTTTCATTACTCAAAAGAATTCAACTACTTTAAAAGCCACAAATCAAAGCATTTCTCACATTTTAGTCAAGAACCAAATTGCTTTTCATATAGCCGTGAACAATAATCAAAAAACTTTTATAATAGTATGGAAAACCGCGGTTAATTTTTCAACATTTTCTTTATTTTCAAACCATAATGTGATTGAAGTTGCAACTTTCTCAATAATAGGTTGAAGAACTTTCACAATAGAATGAAAAGCAGGAAGTAACGCTCAAGAAATTGTCTCATATAGATTCTTCATTGTTGCACTCATTTCTGCTTTTTTTCTTGTCAAAGAGTCTGCTCAATCTGCATAAGCTGCTTGAGCGTCCGTTGATTTCTCCATTATTAATTGTTGCACGGCCATTGCTTTTGCTTGTTGTTCAGTTGCTCAAGTTGTTTGCATAATAGAAGCTTGAAGATTTTTAAATTCATCACTTCAAACAGAAATTGAGATTCACATTGATTTCAATTGTTCAGTTTCTCACAACATTGCTTTTGTCAATATATCTCAAGCTTCTGTCGCGGTATATTGTCAAGCACTCCATTCACTCAATGCTCAAGCAAGTTGAATTGTATCTTGAGTCATTCACATTGCTGCTTCTCTTGTGAATCACATAGGAATCAATAAATCTTGCATTCAAGAAGCTGTTTTTAAAAACTCTCATCTTGAAAGTCACATTGCTTTTGCATTCTCTTTTCAAAATTTGTCTATATCTTCAAAATACTCTCAAAAAACTATTTTTGATTTTCAAATAGTTGTTTCAAGAGAATCAGCCATATTAAACATTTTCACTCATATTGCTCACAAGGCCACTCAAGCCCCAACGGCTCAAATTCATATTGCTTTTAAAGGACCTCATAATCATTTTAATTTACTTCAAAGACCTCAAGCATTTTTTCAAATCTTTTTGAATTTGCTTGAAGCTTGGTCTTTCGCTTTGAGAGTGATATTTACATCATTATTTTTAGCCATTTTCTATAATATTATATATTATTTTTTATTTCTATCATTTATCATTTTTCACTTTAACAAGTCAAATTGTTCAACTGGAATTTCACTTTCCCAATATGAGAATTTTTGTCAATATTTTTCCATTAATTCACAAATCCAAATTGTCTCATCAACTGGCTTTCACACTTTACTTTTAAGAGCTTGTTTATAATCATAAAGAATTATTTCAATTTTTTTTTAGACTCTCAAACTCTTTCAAATATTTCAATCACTTGTTCACTCCATTCTCAAACATATCAAGCAACTTCTTCATCAACTTCTTTGCTTAATAAATCATCAAGCTCATTCATTTTTGTTTTATCAATCAATAATAATTTAATAGTTTCAAGAGTGAAAACAATATCTCACATCACATAATTATCAAACTTTCTTTTTAAGATTGAGAATTGATCCATTTGTTGAACACTTGGTCTTGAAGTGATTTTCAATTCAACTTCTCCTTTTTTTAGTGTGATTATATTTTCCATAATATTTTATTTATTTATAATTAAAGTAATTCATTTTTTAAGCATAATTTCTTGCACTTGTTTCATTGCTTTTACATTTATGATAGGTCTTGCAATACATCTACATCTTGGGTGTCTTGGTGGAAAATCAAGAGTTTCATATTTTATAACTTGTCAAAGTTGTTTGTCTCATAACTTCAAGAAAGCGTCTCACAATTTGATTGTCTTTCAATGTAATCAAGCACAATATTCACATCTTCTTTCATCAATAGCCGTGAACCATTGTTTGCTCTCTACAACTCAAGATTGTCTATATGCTTCAACTTGTGATTTGTTTGAAGCTCTTGTGATTTCAGTTCTTGAAATATTTTCAACTCTTCATTTCTTTTTTGTATAAAGAGAAAACTTTTTATTTATACTTGCAACAATTTGAGAAGTTCAAACTTTGTCTCTATTTCATTGCTTAATAAGAATAAACATTTCTTTTCTAGTGACTTCATCAATATCTTTGCTCATCTTCTCAATTCTTTCTCAAATCCATTTATTAGTCTTTGAGATTGAGAAATCTTCATCACTTATCTCTTCAATTGTGATTTGTCATTCTTTTCACATAAATTTTGTATAGAATGGATTGAACATTGTTAAATATTGCAATACACTTTTCTTTTCTGGTATCAAGTCACTTTCTTTCAAAGCTTTGATTGATCCTTTTTGTCATTCTAGTTGTTTTGTGATTTCTCTTTGTTGAATATTCCAAATCTTTTTTTGAATAGTCTCAAACTCTTTTTCATATAAATCAGTTCTCACAATTTTTGTGTTCCACATTTTTTGATTATATTCTTCTGTTCAAAATATGCTTTGTTTTTCTTTATTTATAAGAAGATTTCAAAGTGATTTCTCAAGTTTTGTGTCTAAGCTTAAATTTTTCTTTTCTTCAATTTCTTCTGCTTCTGTTCAATCCCAAAAAACATTTCAATTTTTAAATGGAAGTTTTCAAGTTGCAATTAAATATTGATTTCTAGTGATAAGATTTGCTTGAAATTCTTGCATTAATTCATCTTTATCAATAGGAAATTGAAAAGCAAGAAATCAAGTATCTTTGAACAAATCTTTGTCTTTATTGATAGACTCTTGAATTTGAGTTGCAAGAGGTTTCAAAGTGTATTCATTCAAATAATGGCCCGGAACTTTTCTGTCTGCAAATCATACTCAATCACTTTTTCAAAGAATAGGTTTTCAAACTCTAAATATCATAAGAACTTCTTCCATTGCAAATTGTCTTTGTCATACAACTTCCATATCTTTTTGAGAAACATTCAATGATTCAAGTTCAATTCATCTATCTGCAAACATTACTTTATGAGAATTCTTGATTCACATAAAATCACTTTTAAATTTTGCAATATATTTGTCTTTTATGTCGTCGTCTATTTCTCAAGAATGTTTTATAATTGTTCCAGGTTTTCAACCATTTTCAAAGAACATCTTGTTGAATTCAACACTTGCAAGGTCCGTTGCAACTTGACTTGCAACCGCTTTCAATGGTGACATTCATTTATCTGCAAATATAGGTGAGAAAGTTTTTATTTCAAGAACATCTTCTTTTGTAAATTTAAAATATCATTTTCAAGTTGCATAACCATATCAAACAACTTCTCACATATCATTCTTTTGAGTAATAACAAAAAGAGAGTTCAAAAGTTTTAATGAAACAACTTTTCCTCAAATCTTTTCTTTATAAATATGAACTACTCAAAGAGTTTTCAAGAAGATTGCAATTGCTTTAATCATATTATAATCAAATATTTCTCAATATTTATGTTCAATAATTTCTTGTTCTTGTTTATCTTTGAAAACAATTCTTTTTGTTCAAGCAAGTCAATCTCAAATTGAATCACAAGCAGCAAAAACCCACCCTTTATAGAGTCCAAGAAGCTTTTCATCTGTCACCTCTTCACTAAATCAAGAAATCAAAGAAGAAATTGAAAAATTTGAAGATGATTCAAAGACTTGTTTCTTCTTTGCTCAAGAAATTATTTTATTTAATATTCACATCTCTTTTTATAATTAGAAGTTAATTTGCAAGATCCTTAATATATTTTTAAGTTTAATCTTTTTTTGTATTTTTTCAATATTAATTCATTGCTTGTTCAAATTCAAGTGAAACTTCAATATTAAGTGCAAGAACATTTCATTCTGCATTTGAAAAAGTTCACATTTCTCATTTGATAATCTTTCAATTGACAATCATTGATTCTCAAAGCTCCATTTGTCAATCAAACTTCTCAACCATTTCATCAAGTAAATTATAAATGATTTTCTTTGCTTCTTCTCTTGTTATTTGATTTGCTTCTTGAATAATCATCACATTGAATTTATAATCTCTCAAAATAGTTTGAGAATCAAGATAATCTCATTCAAATCAATTAAGTTCAAAACTTGCATAAGGGTATCAAGTAGTTTTCAAAGTGAAATAATCATAAACAACTTGAAAATCTCATATAGTTTCAAGTTTTGTTTTGATTGCTGTTTCTAATTCTAAAATCATAATATTAATTTAATATAGATAAACTTTTATTTATTTCATTATTCATAATAACTTCAATTTTTCATTCTCATTTTTTCAATGCTTTTGTCATAAATGGGTTTGCTTTTATGAATCTTGTTCATTCGTGAACAAATACTCCATAATCTCTAATATTGAATAATCTTCAAAATAGATTTGAAAACTTTTGTCTATATGAATTTCTTAAAATACCTTTATCAACTGGGGTGAATGGAATTGCTTCTCATTCCATAAAGAAAATAATTTTCTTGATTCATTTATTGATTCATCTTGCAACTTCTGGCTTTGAATCTAATTTTTGAATAAATTGTTCGAGTCAATTGACTTTAATTTGAAAATTTAACATAATTATTGAATAGCAAGTAAAATCTTTGTTGTTTGAAAAGAAATTCAAGAATAATGTTTCACTTCTTTCACAACATACTTTTTTGAATCAATTTCAACTTGATCTGCTTGTTTTATATCAATATTTGATTTAATTGTGAACTTTGAAAGCTCTCAAGAAATTCAAGTTGCATTGAATGTTGTATCTTCTAAGCTCAAAGGCTTTAAATGTCAAAAAAAGGCTTCTCACACTACTCAATAAGAAGATTTATTTCAAGATTGAATCAAATCAATCTTTTGTCATTTTGTTTCTTTATGAAGAAAAGTCATATCTTTTATATTTATTTAATATAATTCTAGCATTTTCACTAAGCTTTCAAGTAAAGTCTTTGAATGTCACTGAATCTCAATCAACACTCTCACTCTTTAAATCTCACATTGAAACTTCTCACATATTTTTATAAGCTGTTGCACTTATCTCATAAAAGGCCATTTTTAAATCTCCTGGAACTGTTTCATTATCATATCAAAAAGAATATGTGATTTGAACAACCTCTCAAATCAATTCTTTTGTTTTCACAAGTCATCTTGATTCATAGATTTTCTTTGCTCAAGTATATTCAATAAAAGTTTCATCAAATTCATCTTCTCAATATTCTATTTTTGAAACTCAATTTATTTTTGTGTCTTTTAATTCAAAAGAATCTCATCTTCAATTAAAAAAAGCAACCTTTGATTCATCAAGAGCAAGAGAATATCAAATATATCACTCAAGTAATCAAGAAGCATTCAAAATTGCTAGATTCAATTGATTATCTTTTGAAGTATCACTTGAATCAATTCTCAAGTATTTTTTTAATTCTTCTAAAGTAATCATATTTTTATAAAATTAATAATTATTTATTTTTAGCATTTTTAATTGCTTTGTTTTCTTTTGTTGGAAGTTTTTCTTCTTTCACTTCTTCAATTGCTTTTTCTTCAACAATTTCTTCTTCTTTTTCTTCAATAGTAGTTTCAACAACTTCATCTTCAATAATCTCTTCATTTTCAGTGCTTTTTTTAGCTCCTACGACTTCAAAATTGTTTTTGTGATATTCATTAAACACTCACTCTTTCATTGAGATTATATCTCATTTTTTGCAAAAGTCTGTGTCAATTTTTGCTTTTACATCAATTCTATTATTTAGCATAAAAGTTTTATTAATATATAAATTACAAAATATAAGCAATTAAGCTTATATTCTGCATATTTAGAAACTAATTATGAGATTTTAACAACCGCAAAAGCTTTTATGTCTTTTGGCGCTCCTCATTTTCTTTGATCCACTCTTAATGATTTTTTACCACCTTGGAAGTCTCAAGTTAAATAACCCATTTCACTTGAAAAACCACTTCTTGAAATATAGTAATAGAAATCTTTGAAATTACCTAATAGAACCGCAACTTTTGTTGAAGCTTCAGCAGGCATTTTGCTTGATTTAATAACTCTATAACCTAACATAGAAGGAACTTTGTCTCTAAGTTCTGGATATAATAAAACACCGTTTGCATCTCTTTTTTGTCTATATGAATTGAATGTTGCTTTTAACATTATAGCAACTTTATTTTCTGGGTTAATATCATATTTATCTTCAATTAGAGCGTCCGCGTCTAATATATCATTTTCAGTCACTGTTGCAAAAGTTGTAGCAGTTGAAGTTTTCACAAGAATTCCAGCGAATGGAAGAACTCATTTGATTTTAGTTGCTCCATTTAAGATTTCATTTTCAATTAATCCAGCAAATTTCACTCAAACTTCTTGAATAATTAAATTATATAAAGTTGGAACAGTCATTCCATCACTAAGCATTTCATCAGTGAATGTAATTAAAGCACCTAATTTATAAACATCTAATTTTAAGTTTCCAGTATCACCTTTTGAACCTGTAAAATTTCCCCCTTCATCAACATAATATGCTTCAACACCTCAATCATATTTTGGAAGATTGATTGTTGCTCAAGTGATATTTAATTGATTTAATTCATTTACAAGGTCAAATTTTTCAAAGATTGCATAAACATCTTTTGAGAATTGTTCAAATACAAATTCAGCTCCGTCTGTTGCTGTTTCTGTGTTTTGATAAGTTTCTTTTATTTGAGCATTGAAAACTTCCTTAAATTGAGCTTCACTTGAAACACCCATTTTTTGAACTTGTTTAAATGTATTTACTATAATACTTTTAAGCATTGTTTCTTTTTCATCTCCATTAGAAGCAGTTTTCTTTGAATTAAGAGTTAATTCTTTGATTTCTGTTTCCATTGATTCCATTTTTTCATTGATTGATTTTTGAGATTCAACCATTTCTTCTTTCACTGTTTCACTTATAATAGGTGCTAACTCTTTAGCTAGTTCTTTAGTTTCCATTTTTAAATAGATAGATAATAAAATAGTTTTACTTTTGTGTTTTGGCTTCTGCATTAAAAGATGATAAACTTTTTTGAAGCTCTTTTCAAAGTTCTCTTATTTGAGAAACATTTGTTTGCTTTTCTTTATCATCAGAAAAGATTTTAATTTGTGATTTAATGAAATTCACATCATCACTAATTGATTTTATACTATCAAAAACCTTTGAAGTGTCAATTTTTTCTTCTTGTTCAACACTTGTGAATTCTGCTTCTCAATCATCAATTGCTTTTTGTGAGACAATCTTTTCAATTTTAAGAAGTTCAAATTCATAAGTGTCAACACTTGTTGTCAATAGAACCGGACCTTTTTTGCTTTTCACAAAACTTTGAATCACAATGAATGGATTTTCTTTTGTTCAAGAAACAAGTTCATTCCATTGAAGCAAATCTTGATTGTCATATATTGCAATTACTTTTCATAATCTAGGAAGTTCACTTTCTAAAGGATAGATCCTTTCAACTTCTTCTCATTTATCATTTGTTGTTTTATAAACATTTCTAAATGCAATATTTTCTCAAACTTTTAAATTTGTTTCTTTTTCTTCTTTGATTTCTTCAACTTCTTTGAACATTCATAATTCAACACATTTCTTGAATGTCTTTTCATCTTCAATTAAAGCGTCTCTATTTGAACCAATAGGAACAAAACTTCATTCAAGAGCTTCACTTTTAGTGATTTTTTTATTGTCTTGTGGATCTCTAGCTTTTGGAATGAATCAAATTGAAACTCATTTAATCATTCATTGAGAATGAAGTGCTTTGATAAGTTCTCAAGCTTCAACTCCTTTTGCAAGTTTCACTGTGATATATGTTTCATTCTCAATAATTTCTCTATTTATAGCCTTTCAAGCAATAGATTCAACTTTATATGAATGATTTATCAAGATAACCGGGTTTTTATCAAAGTGAGCCCAATCAATACCACTTGAGACAAGAATTTCTCAATCTCTATCAACTGACTCATTTGTCAATTTGAATTTGATAATATAATCTTTATCATCTTGCTTGATTTCTTTTATTGCATTAATTGTTTCTTGAGATTCAAGAAATGTTTGCAATTTACTTTCAAGCTCTTTTTTAATAAGTGTCATTGTTTTATAATTAAATATTAAATATTAATAAGAAGTAATTTCATTTATAATCTTTACATCAATGTTTTTTCAAGTTGATAAATCATAATGTGCTTTAATCTTGAAACTTTCTTTCACTATTTCTCAAAGTGGTGAACTTGTTTCATATTCTTCAATATTTGTTTTTGCAATGTCAATTATTATTGTTGGGTGGTCTTCAACTCAAATTGTTTTTGAAGTGTCAATTATTTCAATTCTCATTGCTTTCATAGAAAGACTTTTTGCTCTATCTTCAAAAGTTGTGTCTCTTTTCACTTTTGTTGCACTCATTTCTGTTTGAAGATCTGTATTATATAAGTTTGATAATTCAACTCAATTACTAAAACAATAATCATCTTCAAGAGGTTGAATCAAATTCAATTCAAAATCACTCAAACATAATTTACTTGCTCAATCTAGTCAAGCAAGTGTGTCTGCTTCATAGATATTCAAGTGTTTTGCATAAAACTTATAATCTTCAACATAATTCTTTGTTGCCGTTCCAGTTGCTCAAGCTTTTGACTTGATTCACATTTTTGCAATGATTTGTTCTCAAACTTTTGTTGAGATTCAAAGAGAAGTCAACATTCATAAAGCATATTGTTTTGTTGATAGAGGTGTGATTTTAGTGATTGAAAGTGATTTCTTTTCATTTGTCACTTCATCTGTGAAATTATGTTCATAAGCTCAAGTTCAACTTGTTTCTGCACTTGTAGAAGCTCAAATTATGTTTCTTAAAAAGTATCAAATAGAATTTGCACTTAATATTGCTTGAATTTCTCATTCCGCGGCTTCTTTAGTTCTAACGGCTCAACTTGAACTTGTTATCACTCACAAAGCACTCTCATCTGCAACATTTTCAAACATATCTTGGAATGTAGCTTCAACTTGTGGAATGAATATTGCCGGTGCAACTATTGTTCCCCTTGTAGTTTCAAGAGCAACTCAAAATCATTCTAATCTTCAAATATGTGCGTTCATAATTTTGTTTTATTAATAAAATAATAACTTCACTATAAAGAATTTATTCTTTTTTTAAAGTCTTTTTGAAGTTTTCATTGTATTTTGCAACATCTTTTGCAAGTTTGAGTTTCACTCTCTCTTGAATTCTATAATATGAAGAATAGTCAACAATATGAAGCTTTCTCATTATTGTTCTATATTTATATTTCTTTGAATACAACATCAATATAAAATCTTGCTCTTTTAAAGAAAGACTTCTCCAAGTGTCTTGAGTAATCCAAAAACAAATTCTAGGTTTTAATATTTCAATAGGTCTCATAAATAATAATTATCAAATAGTTAAACTCAATTTGCTCATATCTGGTCCACTCAATATATGAGTCATTCCATATCTAGCTCAATCAATACAATGATTATTCTTGTCTTTTGGAATAGGTCTTCACTCTTTATCTTTGAGAGTTTTTCAATTCTTATCAGTAGCCCAAATATATTTTTTAAATTCTCTTATTGTTTCAAAGCTTCTAGGTGTGATAAATATTTTATATTTCTTCATAAACTTTAATCAAGCAACAACACTTCAAGGTCATTTTGTCACTCATTCAACATTATATCAAGCTCAATGAAGTTCTTCATTTGATTTTTGTTCACTTGAATCAGCCCATATTTTATGATTCTTTTGAACTCAATTCATTTCATAATGTCATTGAATAGAAGATTGCATTTGAGATTCATCAATATATGTGTTTATAAGATTCAATTCATAAATAACTTCATCAAGATAAATGCTTCAATCTGGTCATCTATAAACTCAAAGCAATGTTGTCGGGTCTGTTGTGAATCAATAATCTTGTCAATATCATAAAAGCTTTGCTCATTCTGGAAGCTCTCAAATATTCCAGTGAACACCTTCTTTGAAAATAACTCATTTAATTTTTCAATAACCTCAATTTCAATAAACTTCCCATTCATCAGGGTCAAGAATCTTCAAAGCAAGAATTTCTTTAACAATAGAATCAGTCAAGAAAGCATTGTCTCTAAAAGTTGAGACTATCAAGTCAACATCTCAAATCTCTGTTGCTCTTTTTTGTTCAATCTCTTCATTGAGCCACACTTCATCATCATCAGGGTTCCAGTCAAACAAACAAGCTCATTCCGTTCTCATTAATAATTGCATAGCAACTTTCTTTTTCACTTGATCTGCTTCATTTATATATAAAAGCTTTCTTCTTGGTCCTTTGGCTTTGCTTTGTTCATCTAATCAAATAAACTCAAGAATTCTTCATTGATAAGAATATGTCAAAGTTGCTTTATTCTCTTTTATAACCGTTCATCAAGCATATCTATTTGAAAAAGTGAATCATTCTTCATCAACAATATTTTTCCAATCTCTCACAACACTTGATTCAAGTTGTGAACGGAATTGTCTCACAACACTTCAAACTCATTTGAAATAATATTCTTCTTCTCTAAATTCTCAAGTTGTTAACCATTTAAAAAACATTTGAACAATTGAATATGTTTTTGAAGAAGAACTTCATCATCTATTTAAAACAACTCTTTTTTTTGTTGCATATATTCTGTCAAAGTTTCTTGTGACTTTCATAAGTTTATTTTCTTAAAGATTTATTTTTCTTTTTTCTTTTTTGTCTTGTTTTAAGTCTTTTTTCTTCTTCTAGTCTCTTATATAAAGGCTTCTTGGTCTTTCTTGGCTTTTCTTTACTAAAAAAAGCAATGATTCTTTCATAAATAGTCATATTCTTGTCAAGGGTTAAAACTTTGCACTACAAAGCAAAAATATATAAATAATAAAAAGGCAAACACTCACAAATCTTGAAGCAATTGTTGTATAATATAGAATTATTCTTCAACTTTTTCTTCTCAATTCTCATCAAGATTCTCATATTTACTTCTTTTATGTTCAATAGTGAACTTTCTTTCTCAATTGTCATTCACTTCTCATTCAAGAGTTTGAATGTCTTTCCATTGAAAGTTTTTCAAAGCAAATATAATTCAAGAACCTCATCAATTAGCAAGTTTCTCTTCATATTTTTGTTCAATAAATGTCTTTGCTGCTCTTATTGTGGAAGAGAATTCTCACTTCTTTCAATAGTCAATTAAACTCACTCTTGATTCAAAACCTAAATGAAGAGCAAGTCAAGTAATAGTGAAAGTTTGAATGCTTTGCTTGAATCATCACACAAACATTGAAACATTATTTCAATCACTCTCAAAGTATTCTATAATCTTATTTCTCAACTCTTCTTCTGTTGCATAAAAGGCTGGATTCCCTGGCTTGTTTCTTTCATTCACATTCTCAAAGATTCATCTAATATCTAACATAAACAAAAAAATAATGAAATAAACTATTAATTTATTTCATTATAATCATTCTTTGCATTTTGCAAGGCAAGTCTCAATTCATATCTTCTAAAGTGTTCACTTCTAAAATAGATTTTGTTTTTTAGAGAGACTTTATGTGTTAAATGGTATCAATCACAAAACAAACATTTATAAATTCATAGCTTCTTTCACAATCTCACTTGCTCTTGTCTTTTTTTTATTTTAGCTTTCTTTTTAGTCTCATATATTTGTTTATTACATAACACATCTCTTTTAAATTAAAAACTAAACTCTTCTTGTCACTCCTGGAAATGCTGGAATCTCTTCATTGAATATTTCTTCACTAATATCAACAAAAACTCAACTCTTCTTTTTTCAATGCAAGACTTCATCTTCTATATCTTGAGCAAACCTTTTTGCAATCCTATCTCACATTATTTCAAACAATACATTCTTCAATCAATTTTCATCAATTCAACACACTTTGTCAAAATGAATAGAATCATTTAAAACAATCTTTTCTCTTCAATTCTTGATATAAGCTCTCACAAGACTTGATTTCACTCATTCTTCAAGTAATTCTTCAACTTCACTCAACAATTCTTCATTTGCTTGTCTTTGGATTCCTTGGTGTTGGTGTTCTTGAGAACTTGTTTTGAATAGATCCTCAAAATGTGTTCTCATCTCTTTTTGAACTCAAAACATTCTCTTGAATTTGTTTCTTTCTTTTTTAAGTGAATTATAGCTTTGTTTATTGTCTTTCTCAACAAAAGAAAACTCAAGCAATTCATCTTCTCAATCTTTATGCTTTATATATCAAGCTTCTATTCAATACTTTCTTCAATTTATATGAAATCAATCAAGGTTTCAAACAATTCAATCTTTTGAATAATTATGATTTTTAAGAACAACAATTTTTCAAAGATTCTCAATGTTTTTTATTTTTACTTGTTTCTTGCTCATTATATTATAATTAATCAACTAAAATTTTAAATATTCCATATCAAATAGCAGCTCACTCAATCACATCTCTTGCTTTTTGAGAGTTCTCAAGATATTCAAGTGACTCATTTCAAGCTTCTTGATTCTCAAGTCTCTTTGTTGCAACTGGCTTTGAAGCTTCAATCTTCAATTTCTCTAATTCATACAATCTCTTTTTCTCAAGAGCAACTTCATCTTTTTTCTCTTGATCCACTCTTTTTTGCTCCTGGAACTCTTGCATTTTCATTTGAGCTTCAACACATTCAACAGTTTTGCAAGGCTCTTCTCAACAACTCGATAAAATCAAGATGAGAAATATTAATCAAAATATTTTTTTCATAATAAGTTTTTTAAAATTAAATTATTTTTGTTGCAATTCATCTTTTCAACATTTGCTTTGAATCAAGCCAATAATCTTTTCAAATCAATAATTCTTCAATCTCTTTGTTTGAAAAATACGGTTTCATTGCTTCTTTGAAATAAGATTCATAATATTTCTCTTGAAATTTTGCTTGGTCTTTGATTTCTCAACCTTTTCAACCTAATCAAGAAGAATAATAATGAAACATAATATAAGAATTTTTATGAACAAGTCTTTCATCTCACATCAAGAAAATCATTGCTCAACAACTTAATCAATTATTATCAAGAATTGTTGTTGCTTTTCATTTGAATTTTGTTTTGATTATATTCTCAAATCTTGAGAGTTCATCAACATAACCTCAATATGAAGAAATTCTCAACTCTAGTGAGCTTTTATCTTCATTTGCTTCTTCTAGTTCATTAAAAAGATTATTGATTTTAAAATGATCCTTTTTTTCAAGAGAATGATTTCAAAATGATTGAATATATAATCTATAAAAAGTTTGAGCTTCTTTTTTCTCAAATAATCAATGTTTGTCTTTCACATACTCTTCTTTTTTTGGTATAATGAATAAAGAATGAAGTCAATTTGTGACTTCTCTTGTTCAAGCTTCTTTCTTAATTTCCATTATTTTTTTGTTTATTGAAATATTCATCTTTTTTTATTTCTTCAAAATTATATCTCTTGTCAAACCATTCTTGAGAATTTACAAGATATAAGATTCATTCAAGAATTGATAAAATCAAAGGAATGAAAGTTGCTCATAATAATATATAAAAAATTCATTGAATCCATTTTCACAAATAAAACTTGTGAAATCCTAACCACCCAAAACACAAAGCCAATCAACCTGCAACATATTTATTTCTCATAATATTAATTTTTAGATAATAAAGTTCTTAAATATTCTTTTATTTTATGTCTTTCTTGTGGAATCTTTCAACTTCTCTTCTCACTATTTGTTTTTAAAGGTTCACTTTTATCAAGGCCTTTTGGTATGTTTGGAATATCTCCAAAATCTTTTTCTTTCATAATAACTAAATTAAATTATAAAATATTTTTACTAATTCAACAAAAGCAACAATGCACATTATAAAAATAAAGTTTGGCTCTTTTGGAACAATTAAATAAACTGTTTTTCTAAATAAATCTATTAATATTATAAATAAATATAAAACAAAACTTCACAAAAGCACATCTCAAACAAAACTTCAAATTAATTCTAACATAAAACACATAATTAAAAAATATTATAATTTTGACAACCAGAAATCCCAAATCTTGTTTGCAATTCATTTTGTCATTAAAGGCGGAACACTCATTCAAACTAAATATTTAACTTTTACTTTTCAAAAGTCATAATCTAACGGGTAAGCTCAAGCAAGAAGCAATTCTCTTTTTGAAAGTGTTCTTGGGTCCTTATAGTGATATGGACATCATCAATTTGTGTTTGCCGTGATTGTTGGAAGAACACGAGCCGGGTCAATCTTCATATAAGAAAAATAAGATTGTCTTTCGTGGACTGTATCAAAACTTTTTCAAACTTCACATTTTTTCCATAAATCAAGAACTTTGTCATAAGTTTTTGTTTCTCATTCAATATTCTCTCACATTTCTTCAATCTCACTAAAAGGAATCTCTCTTTCATTGAAAGTCATATCAATAAAAGGTTTTTGCTCAAATAGATTATAATTTTCAAGAAACGGTTCACATAAATCTTTTCTCAATCCTATGAAGAAAACTCTTTCTCTTCTTTGTGGAACTCACATATCTTTTCAATTTAATGTGAAAAATTGAATATTATATCAAGCATTGTCAAACTCTTCAAGAATCTTTGCAACATATTTTTGAGCATTTCACATAAGAATTCACTTCACATTCTCTGCAACAACAACTTTTGGCTTCAATTTCTTTGCTAAATCTATAAAATCAAAGAATAATGTGTCAAGAACTTGATTTGCTTGTCACTCTCTAAACTTTTTTTCTTTTCACCAATCTTTCTCACGGTTTCAAGCCATTGAGAATGATGAACAAGGCGGGCTTCAATCCAATATGTCTAAATGATAGAGTTCTTCGGGAAGGTCTTCTCTATCTTTAAAAGTTTGAATTCATTCACAATATGCAAATTTTGGATTGTGATTTGCTTTGTAAACTTCAATTATTTTTGGGTCAATCTCATTAATTCAAATCACATCAAATCAAGCAAGTTTATATCACATTGTT